>Ga0210059_1000037_pt1 | contig 93895 bp, 55 predicted proteins | sample Ectturendosymbi2_FD_188042 | JGI IMG/M metagenome (GOLD analysis project Ga0210059, IMG submission 188042) | Ecteinascidia turbinata endosymbiont from Florida, USA - Sample 2 (SPAdes) (version 2) | ecosystem: Host-associated > Tunicates > Ascidians > Unclassified | place: Key West, Florida...
ACCTGATATCGATACACTAGTGAAAGCTAAAAGGTACCAAGTTTCAGGCGTAGGCCTAAATCGCTAACATATTTAATGTGAACTGCTTCTTTGCGCCCTGAAATATAGTTCTGCAGCAGTGGGTGTTTACTAAGTAAATATTTCAAGACAATGAACGCTTGAACAGTGAGTGAATGCAATGTTAGTCAGCAGTTTCATTACAAACGTTTGATGGAACCAGGGATATCTAGAAACCCCAGGGATGATTAGGAGCTTCTAGATATCCCTGGACGGAACCACACTGTTTGTACATTGTCACAAGCTGTATGTTTTGCCTAAAAACATGCATTTCCAGAGTAGAAGAAAAATTCATGTTTGCACTAGTTTCCACAATGTGGTGCCAGTTCCGGATGGTCAGGATTACTGCACTTCGCTGCAGACGAGCAGAGGTGTTCGAAACGGAAATTTGACAGAAACCGGTTCGTTTTTTTCCGAAATATTTTGCTTCGGTTGATTTCTTAGTCGTTGTGTTTTCGTTTAGGTTGGTTTCAAAGTCATTAATGATAAATCTTGTTAATATATCGTAAAATTGAACAGACTTTTCTCAAGAAACGTCATTTTGTTGCAGAGTTTGGAAAGGTTGCTCTTTAAATGTGCTAATAACCATTTTCAGATAAGCTTGAAATTTTTGCATTAACGTTATAAAAACAGTTGGAAGTTGGCATTACTTATAACAGGATGTTATGCAATGATTCCACTGGTCCGGCCCGGTTCAGATTAAATATGCCTGAAGTGGCCCTGGAACTGAAACGAGTTTGACACCCCTGATCTAAGGTCTTCCCAGTCCATGGAGTTGTGCGCCGCAAAGGAAAGGCCGGAGAGCAGCTGGGAGATGACCAATTGTAAGGTGGTTGACTAACTTAGTTAGGCCGGTAAAAAAAGAATAGAAGTGCCGGCATCACCCGCAGAGGTACATATGCAGTCTTAGAAATGATGTGGCCTGAGGCCTTCTGCGCCAGCCCTAGAAACATATGGGAAGGAAGAGGTTACAGCATGTATTTGGGTTTGGCTAAAGCACATCGTTGAAGTGGTGGCACTAGGTGTGGGGGTAGGTTTAGGTCAGCTGTGGCCTAGGGATGATTCTATTGGATAATGACAAGGGATTCTTCGCTGGGGTTAACGAAAGAACTATTACCAGATTGAATTTGTAAGGCGCCTTTGGTATTGAAGTCAGATAGTTTTTGGTTTACCAATCTCTTCATGTTTTGGCGGGGTTACTGCAGGGGTTGGTTGGTTGGAGGATTGTGTGTCTGGGAGAGGCTTCAGGCTTCGGAAGGTAGTCAGGTTCTAGGTATGCGCTGATTCTTGTTTTGATATAAACAGTCAAGGTAATTCCCTCTGATCTGGTTAGGGCCTGATCACAGGAGAGACAGGGGGAAGCACAGCATACGCTTACAGGCCGATAGAGAGTTTGAAGAAATGACTTTGTTGATGAGCTTGCTAAGTCCTGAAATAAAGAAGGGGGATCACCATGGGGATGCGATGGATGGGGTGGTTGAAAGATCTCAGGGACTGAATGAGAGCACCTAGTGAAGGAGGATTAAGCGGGCTAACGCTTGATGTTGGGGAAAGTGAAGAATGTAGTTGGTTAATAATGGGGTCGCATGTGTTGCAGAATCAACCAGGGAATGTGGTAGCCTGTGTTTTTTATATTTTCATGCAGGGAAGGTGAAATGATTGCTCACATTGTAAGCATTGCATCGTTGGCCTTTTCCCTAAGTCGTTTTGGCTGAGACAATGCTGACATCTGTTTGTGGCTGAGGAACTTGTCTGTTGCCTAACAGAGGACGAGCACTCGCTGCAGTAGAACGGTGCTGTTTCGGATGCTACGACTTTGTCACCTGCTGATACTCCAACACAACCTTATGTGAACCATTGCTCACAGGATCTGCATTTAATTTTTGCTTTTATATTGGGTCTGTGGCAGTGGATGCATTTTTTACTTGTTCCAGGCATTGCAGAGCACAGAGCCAATCATTCATAATGTAGTTTTCGCAGCAAATAAATCCATTGAGGTCAGGGCATAAGTACACTTCCACAGTAGGGATAATCCGATACTGGTATTATTGGGTCCATAATGGTGGCACCAGTGTTGAAACCAAGAGCTTATTCAAGAATCAAATCACAGATTTTTATAACACTACGTAACAGTTGCAACTTATTCAGGTATACCCTAAAACCTTTCGAGAGTTATCGTATTCAAATAGAATGCTGCACTAGGGAAAACGGAAATATAATTTCTTTAATTGCAAGCAAGGACACTGCACAGCCATCATTTTGATTGTTTCACTGGTTTGTTTCAATTTGTTGTTTGCAGCTAGGAAGAAAGTCTTGCAAAAGGCATATTTGTTCCTTGAGAGCTAACACTAAGGGTTTGTTTGTGTTTTAGACTTTTAACCCTTGCTGTAATCAATTGAGTTTGTCCAAACAGCATTTTAAAACAACGAAACTACCGTGATATCTCCTTGAGTTTTTCAGTTATATCAATGATGGGTTGGAATTACGTAAACCGATTTGTGCTTGAAAAGACATTTTCAGTTTTTTTCTGTGCAGAAGTATAGTTAAAAATTTACATTGTACGATTTTGCTTTGAGACGCATAACACAGTTAATGAAGTGCTGTAAGAATTTTCACACTGCTTCTTTTGTTTGATATGAAGAAAAATTTCAATTTACGCCGAAATCGGCCTCATGATCAATACTGAAACGTAAGGAATGTACTTACAACATAAAGAAAATCGCAGATGGTTTCTTTAGAACCTTAAAAGCAGTCAATGTTGATTAAGACCGTCATTTTCGCAACAAACAATAATAAGAATATTAGGACACTTAAAAGCACTAGTGTTTCTGTATGCTTTCGAGGAATCAGTCAACTGCCATCTGCTTTCGTCTTTTTGCGATGATTCAAACTTGCACATATCTTTATTCAAGTATGTACTTTCCACGATGGGTGTAAGCAAGAAATCGATCAGCAAATTTTTCGATTTCCTATTAAAAATTCGATTTCCTATTAAAAATTTGTCTAATTCCTATTAAAAAATCAATTTCCTATTAAACATTTGCTAATCGATTCCTTGCTTACACCCATCGTGGAAAGTACATACTCGAAGAATATTAGGAATGTCATGTTATCATAAACAAACCAAATCCATTTACGTAATTTCACGAACCAAGATAAACTTGTTACATTGTGAGCGAAAGGGGTTAATGTATTGAAATATTTCGTATAGGCTGTGAATTTTGCGTCGGAAATGGATAGCCCCAAAACATCTGAAATATGAGCAGGGCTCAGAAAAATCTGCTCTGGTAACGATGTTCAGTGGAAACGAGTAATCCGTTGAAATATTCCTTCATGAAGCATTAAAAATTTAGCGATCAAAAGAAAACCGTCTCCAGATACAAGCTACTGCTCCTACAAACCAACTACGCGTTTAAATTCAGTCAGCTTTTTATGATGATAGATGAATGCTTTTTCAACTAATGGTCTTAAATTTCATTGTAGACCAATGACGTTTAGGGGCTGGCGTCCCGTTGGTTTCCAAATGGATTTCTGGCGACCAACAAAAAGTAAACGTTGCATATATATGTGTGCACGTATTCAAAGTGAGTTATTTCGTCACCTGATAGGGTTGCTGCTGCCCACGCGACACTTCCGCGAAGAATAGCAAGTGTGAAAATACATGAATGAAAAAATTGTAAACAAATCTAAACACATCAAATATATTTGCACAAATATTTATATGATAAAGAAGGAATTACTGATTGAAAAAAGCAGTAAGTCACTTTCAATGAGCATGCAAAATCTGTAATTCAATTTAAATGATACGTTTCGTGATTGCCATACGCCACATCGTTAACTGGAGAGAATTGCAGACAGCTATTTATTCAATATTGGATACAAGTTTTATTACTTGTTTTTGTGCAGGTTTGCTACTACAAGTTGATCGAATGCATTCCAACAGATGTATACAAAAATGGAGACAAAATGATGTTCTGCGGGAAGAGCACTTGAAATGGTGTCTTAGCCGTGACTTCCTTATGCAGCAGAAATGTCCAGTACTTGTCCAACCAGTCCTAATCTTTTTTGAAACCAAACACATCCAAAGAAAAATGCTGCAAACGTTCGAACGAAGTGTCTTTAAGGGAAAACTGTGAGTCACTGCTGCTATTCTGCAAGATATGAGCACTTTTGTGAACTAGTAGCTTTTTGTTGAATTTAGTGGCACACATTAAAAAATCACTTATGCGTCATTTGTAGCTACTGTCATACACAGTTGCAAATGTCTGTTCTTAAATATGCCAACCTTCATATGTTCAATTGGGTCAAAATACACCAAGCAAAGTAGTTCTTCTTCAAGAAAGAATTGCCAAAAGAAATTATAAAATATCGTCTGCAAAGAAGCAGCAAATATCCTACCTATCTATTGATTTTTCCCGAAAAGCAAGTACAGTATACCAACAAGTTGTAAGTTGAAGCCTACAAAAGGCCTGAACAAAAACAAAACAAAAGTTGCTCTCTCGATTATACCAAACAAACCTAGCGTACAAGAAGTAAAAAGGGTAAATCATTTTGTGTTTTCATCACCCCGGCCATGAAATAAAACGAAAGTAAGTTGACCGTTTCCAAAAACCTGTACTATCTTTCATTTTTTCCCTTCATTACAGAAAGTAACCGATTAAGGCGCTCTGACCCCTGTTCTACAAATATCTTGAAATGCAGGCGAATGTACTTAAAGCACAAAGTAAAGATACACTGCTTTGCCAGATAATTTATGTAGTGCATCAGATTTCCGATGGGTCCAATCTGTGGTAAAGCTTTTATAACAATAACTTTATCTTGTGTTTTACTAATCGTGTAATTTTCAAATTTAAGAACTAAGGGAAGTTAAAACTTTTTCTTTAACTTTGCTGAAGTTGGAGATGAAAGCACGAAAAATATCATGCATAGCTTTTTTTGAGCTAATTATCTTAATCCTATTTGCGCAGGCATTCATTGCATAATAAGGTAATATAAGGTAATTAAAACTTGTGGCACCTGTGAAGTAGACAATGTTAATTGTTTTGTTCAAGTGTATGAGATGGTCTATTGCTGCGTTCCATCCCCCAAACTTGTAAAGTGTTCAATTTACGGTAAAACTGCACAGCGCACACTTTTAAAAAACAGGGACCTTTGCCGCAATATGGACATAAAATAGTTTTATGACAAACGAGTGCAGTGTCGGATTGTGCCTGCAAACAGTTTATTGATACAGATTGAAATTTATGCTCATTTTAATTTGTTCAAGGCACTTACATTTGTCAATAACAACTCACTGCGCTTAGCTTTCGTGATTCAAAAAATTAAACCATTATTCGTATTGCATGAAATCATAACCAAATGCTTTGAAACGTTTGTCCATAAACTGAATAAGCACGTTGTCATTGAGAAAATTTTAAAAAATCTTATTTTCTGGCAGTGCGACAAATATTTATATGCATGACGCGAATAAGTGTGTATGTACATGTATATGCGTGCGGGTATCGCTACACGTGCAAATGTGCACGCTTGTTTTGCGTGAGAGTGCATGAGCCCTATGGTTCGTGTTGACGTAAGTTTGCTTGCGTTAGTTTGTTTGTTTAGTTGCGTGAGCGTGCACGCGTCGGTATGCAAATGCATAAATGGTAGTAAAGAGAAAACAGCATTTTGACGCATTGTAAGCGGAGTGTTACAGCATTCAGTTGAGCTCACGACCCAAGCAAAATCCTTAAATTTGATTTTAGACTTAAAATATATGCACCTACTGTACGTGCATAGTACCTCGTCATCGTGCGAGAAACGTGTGTACAAATGGATAAGCGTCTTCCAACGTCCATGCAGTGGTGCTTTGGTTTGGGTGAAAATTTATTCAAAAATCTGAAATAAACACCCGCGTACATAAATTCTAATAGCCTGTGCTTTTACCACGTTTTCAATTGTTGCCACCAGCAATGAAATATGCGGTAACCATATTTTCTTTAAGCCGAAAATACTTGCATGGTATTGTGCAGGGCAAAATGTGGTTTCTAGGAAACGTTTCCAAAATCTACGTGTTAGATTTTTGATACGTCTACGATCCTGTTTAACTCTATAAAACAACCGTTAAAAAATGCTCAGTGGAACACACCAACAAACATTATGGTTGCTTCATCTTTCCACGATTGCAAATATTTTACAGGAAAAAGAACTCGGTTAGCGAACCTTTCCCAGACTATTATCTCTCATGGAAATTTAACATTGGGGATAAAGGTGGTGGCTTCATGGTGGCGGGGATAAACGTGGTGGCTTTATCCACCAGTACGCTACTTAATTTTATGTTGCTTCTATTGATATACCGGGCGATTGTTTCATACTCAACGCCAAGGCAAAGCTGATAAAATTATCTGCTTTGCTGTGTTGCTTTGATAACAAGAAAGTTCTGAATGTTTTTATTTTACAGAACAAATGTTTCACCTCAAGCAAACGCTAGTTTGGAAGAAAGATCTTTCCTCAATGCCAAAGACCAACATTGGTTGACGTCTTCAAGTTTTCCAATTGCTGTGACGATTCTCAACTTTTTAGGATGTGATTACCTTCACATTGTGCTAGTGGTGCTTTGCTTCATCTCTTTATTGCTCAAAAGTAAGAGTGAATGATTCGAAAACGATTGGTAAGATGTATCCTTATAGAGATTAGATTAAACCAACTTACCTAAATGAAAATGTTTAGAGGCAAAATACAATTGTTTTTGCTTTGATAAATTCACTAGCTTTTTTTAGTAGGAAGCACCTACTATTCATTTATATAGCCTCTAGTGGAAAAAAGATTCCTACGAACATAGTTGCAAAAGCGGCAAGTGAAGAACCAAATTCGGAGCATTTCGAGAAATAGAATAGGTTCCAAGATGAATGTTACTTCAAAGGCACGCCAAAGTTGAATAAAAATTACTTGAGATGGAAAAAAACGTACAGTCGCCTATTACATTTTATGGAAAATGTCTAAATTGTGGATTTTAATGGACAGGAGTTCTCCAGAACACAACCTCTGCGGAATGTCATTATGATCTTTGTATAAGAAATAACTAAAATACATTGTTCATTCAAACAAAACCTGTAAACTTCTGGATTTGGTGATGCACAGTCAAATACAATTTTTTAGGTAATTTGAGTGTTTGTTCGTTGGTAAGGTGAGCATTGTCAAGATTTCCCACATTTACTTTCGGAAGGCCAAATACTTCATTGCTTATTTTCAGGCAACGTTTTGTCTTCTTGTAATTTACTCAACCAGGTATTTTTGCGGTTGGAAATGTTGTAACGCGAATGCCTGTGGTTTTGTGTGAATCACTCTTTTGTTTGTTAGAAGTGTACTAACAATAAATATTTACCGAAAAATAACTTAAAGCCAAAAAAACTGTACTAATGGACACGATAAACGAAATGCTCGAATTGAATTCGGTTGCCTGCGTTTCGTTGGTCTAATAAACTCCGAAAACCGAAGCTTAAATTATCTGTAACGTTTCTCACATGTGATACAAATGTTGTACCTCATCATTTGATTGCATTGTTGATACCAGTGATATTGCCTTCTGAATTTACATATCTTCAAGCACTGTTTCTCCATCAAAGTTGCACCTTTGTTCTTGAATAGGTTTTTATTGTCCAACTCTCCGCAAGTTTTCATAAAAGAATGAGGTCGTGTAACAGTAGGCTTTAACTCGCTAAATTTGAAACATGTTTGTTTTTTGTATGCGTTGCAGAAAACTCTCCACTGATATCAGCAAAACAAAGTTTTGAACAAGTCGACACTCTGATGTATAATGTCGTCGATAGTTGTGATTTTCTCGTGAAGACCATGTCTGAACCAACAGTTGCGCTTTTATTGACGTCTTCCTAGAGCTATCAGGCTTATTTTTATTAAAAGATGAAAGCAACGTGGAGCCCAAAAGATTGGCATATTTCGCGATAATGCACACACATCGCTGTTGCTGTAACATTACAACTGCTCGCTGTTGCACATACATTAAAATTGTTTTTCTTCTTTCGCAACGGGCCAGATTTTTCACTGAACAAACAAATCAGAATGTCGTTTATCATCAAGAAATCCCCTTGCTCCTGCTGGCAATCGATGTCTCCTTTTGCAAATAATATGAAAAATACACTGGTCGCATGAATTTGCCTGTGACGAAAGTTCCAATATATTCGCTGAAGCTCATTTGCTTCTACTTGCATTTTGGGCCTGGATTGCTGCTTTCGGAGAAATGTTTGAATGCAGCTTTCACGAAAGGGGCAGGGAAAACCATTTTTACGGCCTACAAGTGCTTGTGCGTGATCGATGAGAGCTTTCTAGGACGCACACGTGATGCAAAAAATTATCGTGATTTCTTGTGTACTGCGTGGAAATATGCAAGACTTTTGAACACAGCAATCACAACCGTCTAAATAGACGAGGCATGTTCTCCAAATCAGGCAGCTGATTTGCTTCATCAGCTTAGTTTTCCTTCAAACTAAGTGCAACATGATACCCTTTTCTCATGCTTGTTTCTTTTTTTCTTGGAGAATCGCCAATGTTTAAAGTTTTCAGAAAGTTTATAAGAAGATACGGGGTGTTATTATGTCCCATCCGAATTCTCGCTTTTTTGGCTTCATAACATCTTTGTAATAAAAAAAAACTTGTTTCGCTTCATAAAACTTGATAATAAAGTACAAGAAAAAGACACTCTATTTGTTTCGTAAAGTAATTTTATATGCTTTTGCCCAGTCGGAACTGGCTCATAGAAATAATTCTAAAATAGTCACAATTTTACGAAGCAATATCATGTTAATCTTAATTTTCAAATCAACATAGAAATAACTTTTGAAGCAGAAATCTTGATATTCTGTGCATTTGTTAATTTCAATTAAAGTGGAAACATTCCGGTAAATTACTTCTTTTAAAAGTGGTAAACATAACTTCATTTTAATTCACCTTCTGTGATGTTTTTTCTTTGAATGCCGCTCTGCACAGGTAAATGCTTTGTCTGTAGTTTTGCACTAAAATCCAACTTATTCAGTCTTGAGAAACAACAAGGTTTTTTTCCTGTACACTTTTCAAGCATTGCCTTTCATACAGGATGTGTTTGTTTGTTGGGAAATTTTATCCAAGTTTTCATTTAACAAACACATGATATGTTTCAATTACATGCGGCACATTTAATCAAAACAATCAGCACTTTCATCCTAAATTACATAGTAATGGGTGACAGTGTGACAAGATAGTGGAACCGAAGAAAATTATCTTCAAAAATGGTTTTCATAATAGGTTGTTATAAAAGCATAAAAAGTACTTGAAAAGTGATCCTAGAGCCAAAAACGCAAAACATTTTGAAACTGCAGATGTTTGCAAGAACTGTTATTTGTCGTTGCTTCCATGCTTTTCAGTATTAATGGCGTATATTTATGCTTATAAAAATGTTAATACAACCATACTGTTTGATGAAAACACGAAAATTTTCAAAAGAGCAAATGGTGAAGTGTACTCCTTTTAAATTTCAGAAACAGTTAGTGTATATCTCATGCTTTTCAGACGACGACCTTGACGTAATGCAGCACAGTGTGTTCTGGTGCAATGAATGCCAAGTAAGTTCTTGCTATTTTAAATTTTATAAACACAAGAAACAATCAAACGTTTGAAAATACCGCCTGCATTACATTGAAGTTTCATATCTCTGTATAAATCTTTCCCTCTTTTGAAGGTTTTAGCATCACCAAAAAATACGCACCATACTCACAAAGAATAAAAATTGAAGTAACGCAATAAAATTCATATCCAGCCAGTGATGCCGCTAAAACTGTTGCTAAACCGTAAACTAAAGCAGGGTGGTCCAAGACTACGAGCATGAAGGGCCACATTACGGTTTGAGGAAAAATTTGCGGTCCGCAAAGAGAGGAGCTTCATTGCAATTGAAAGACACGTTTGCTGTTCTAATAGACCTAATTTTACTGGATGCCTAACGCAATTTTTTATTCTAGGGTAATTTTATGTTTCTTGTTGGTTTGTTTGCGACTCAAAATAGAGATTTTCTGCTAGAAAAAGATGCACAACACACCCACAAAATAACAAAACAACCCTTTTTGTTACTTGTTTTTGGTTATGAAGTCAATGTCCGCTTTAATTTCCGTAGTCGGTCAAACGCAAGCAGGCATGCAAGTTTTATCAGCTATTCTATTTGTGTCGGTTTTCAATCGCGTCATAATTGAGAAAGTACTTTCCAAAATCACGAACACGGAGCACATTTCAGTGCAAAGTCTCTAAAGCAGGGGCAATTGCCCGATTGCCCATCCTGGTGGCGGGTTTACCCTTCAATTATTTAAAAATGCTTCCTTAGAATTTCCGTGAAATTTTCCGTATGTTTTCCTGTGTTTGGTGCTGCAATGCCTCTTTAAATAAAAACTCTGTCTGAACGGATATTACTTGCAACCTCACAAGACACTGTGGTTTGCTCCTAGTTAGAATTGAACTTTCTGTTTTTCTCTGATATTTCTCCTTTGACACTTATTTTTTGTTAAATTGTTATACTTGATTAAATATTTCTTCCTTACTTCCACAATGCACTTCTTATGTAACTCGAAAATTAATTACAGAGTGTATGCTTTCAACAAAGATAAAAAATAAACGCATGCTTTGTGGTCACAGAGTACTGCAGCGTTAGCCTAGCCTAGAGGTTAGCTATTACAACGTCACAAATTGTAAAAAGACATTGTTACCCCCTAATAGTTGCATATTGACCTGAACTTCAGTGTCGTTTGAATTGGAAGGGCTGTCTTGCTAATACAATGTCTTTGTGACTTTGTGTAATATACAAGATGCAGAAGGCGTTCGCATGCCGCATGCAGCCTGCGTGCCAGTGCTTGGACCACGCTGAACTAAAGTATCGAAATACGAGTAACATCTATATATCTTTTGTGGTATCATGGTTAGCTTGGTAAATCCTTTCATCTTTTCCGAGCATTCATCATAATTTCATCTTTGCTAATTTCAGGCCATGATGATTTCATTTTCTTCTTGTGCCGTTTGCCTGTCTTGCCATCACTACCTCTGCATGAACCATGCTGATCATCACAGGTGTCACATGGAGTGCGTGTGTTGTAATCGTCGATTGAACCCGGCTGAAACTTCATCCTGTGAAATTTGTGTCCACTGCCGTCTGCGTATTTGTTGCTATTGTACAGGTTCACAGCATGTTTGTACTTTTCGTTACTGTACTATCACAACACGTTGGGTGAATGTTGTAGATGTTGCTGATCTGCCTCAAAACTGCATAAGCTGTTATCGTGCACAGTGTCCTGCTTGCCAAAGGTGCCATCACTGCTGTGATTTTCCTAGAGTGTTCTGACGTTGCTTAGTACTAAAGTTTCAATAGTAGGTTTCCAAAAATGCAACCGCAAGGCAATATGTTTTTTCGAACTCCAAATACGTACCGCATGAAGAAAAAAAACAAACAAATTTATACGTCTCTCGCTGAAGTGCACTTTCTCGCAGTGTTATGGTTTACTCTAAAAAAGAGCAATTTAGCTTTAAAATTTCCAAAGTAACTGTGTCTTGCTTGATTTAGGCTTCAACATAAAGCGAAAATTTTTATCATTGACTTGTTACCACGTCATAGGAAAACCAACTGCCTCATATTTGATTCAGCACAAGATATATATCCCAGTAGCAATGCGGGCAGTCTTGAACTTTATGCAGTATTATGGAGAACACGTTTGTACTTGGTAAACGTACAGCTAATGTCAGCATGCAGTTTCAGGATTCCAGCTGATGTGGAAGTTGTTTCAACGTACGTACTGGTGCTCTATGCGGTGCTCATCGAATGAAACGATGCACTTCGAGATTATTGCAGTTGATTGAAATTTAAAATTTTGTATGCTTTGCAAAATGCAGTTCTGCTCATTCTTTAAAAATTAGATTATTTTTTCATGTGCAACGCATAGAAATCAAAGAAGAATTTCCCACAAGGTGAACAAAATATCAAAAGGATAATTTCGTCCTATCTTCAGTACATCTAAGTGTAACGTACCAGAAAACCTCTTTCTTACTTTCTTCAATAGGTTTGTTAACGCATTTGTTTCTTTTATATGTTTTTCTTTGAAATTAAAACTATTGCAAAAATACCTTTGACCTCAAAAAAATTCACCATTTTGGTTGTTTTTTTTGGTTTTCAGCAATAAATCTGTAGAGTTTATCGGTTATGTACAAAAGTGTTTATGAACAATCGTAAGCATTCATTTTATTAACTACATTTTTTGCATATGTTTTCACTGAAATCGTTATAGTGAACCACAAAAACCTTCAGGTACTCAAGTAGCTCAAGACACATTTTAGGTAAGTTTTGTTTAACATTAATATTATCATCGCCATCGCACAAAAAATTCGTTTTTCTATGTTCTTACTGGCAAGTACGCCTAGTTTTGCGTTCAGTTAAGTGCTACCAACAATAAGTCCTACTCTTAAACTTTTCAACCAGAAAAAAACATTGTTTTAGAGCCAGTACAACAATTCTAGTGCTTTGGAAACCTTCGGAAAAATGCTTACATGATCTCAGACTTATTTTTTGGGAAACCCTGTTGCACGATTCAGACTTTCAAATTTACTGGTTGATCTAACTTCTTACGCCCCGTTAGTTCGGGGTTAAGCATCCCATTTACAAAATTGCAAGGATGCAATGTACATATGCTTTTATAACAGCTATTTCACCGCATATGGCTGGTCTATGAGTGCTTGTTTTGCTGCACTTTTCTTGGTGTGGCGCATTATTTGTCCAGTGATGTTAAAGCAGTTGCGGGTTTTGCAACCGTTGCTTAAACGCTCGTTCCGTGTTTGCTTTTTCAGTGGTACATACGCAAACTCACTAACGTTTTCTTTGCCCCATATGGTGAATAAAAAAATTTGCATTTTTTTGTGTTGGTACTAATCCATGCCATAATAAATAAAAAATAAGTAAAGAATCCTGAGAAATATTTTCCATTGTAGCACTCATGTACTCTAGTCCTACCACATACGTTGAAGTATGACACGGAAGTGACAGGTTCAGAAAAATGAAAGAACATAATTCGTCCAAGCAAAAGCAATGCCGGTTGTGTAAAAACTTGTGTAAAAAAAAAAAAAGCAACTTGAGACGTTGGATAATTTCACACTTGCAACAACTTTAAGGAGTTTGGTTTCAACTGAAAAGTGCCAATGTAGTTTACAACACCTCCATCCATCTACTCAACTAGAGACACTCTGCCTAAGCACTTATCATTAAAGCAGCAAGTTTCCAAACATTGAGAAGAATGAAACGAAACGCCCAACGTGAAACGTAAAAAAATTGAAACTAGCAATCAATGCTGTGCAAAGCAAATGACTAACACTTGCAGATTTATTTTCTGCCATGAATGTTATTCCGGATAAAAATCTTGCGCTTTGATGAATATTGAAAATGATAGAGAATTGTATTTTTGCACAAGATTTTGTCTTAGTGTGCACCAATCCTTATGAACATTTTAGTTTTTGCATCGGAGACTGTCTAGCCTGTGTTCTCTTGTAGCTAATTTAAATGCAGCAAAAACGTTCACGGAGAAAATTGCAACTACTATACATGGTAATCAATTGCACCTATACAATTACCATGAATGTGCCTTTAGAGTGCGGCCCAGTCGAAGGTTTTGTGCGGCCAAGTTTAGGTTTTCACTGTAATAGGAGTTACTACATTCTGACAACCTGTGCTTAATTTGATAATCTTTACTTAGACATTTTGATGCAGCTGTCCTCAGTCCCATTGTATCATGTCTGTTACCATTGCAGTTATGATTCAAACGCTTTCAGCACATTAGCTTAAGCGAAGTTTAGTTTGCTAAGATCAAAGTAAGCCATTCAATATGCGGCCCTCATTAAAATGTCATAAAATGTGCGGCCCCGGTTGAGATAGTGAGATGGTTTTTGGCCCAGTAAGCCATTTGGGTTGGACATAGCTGCTTTAGACGTATAAAATACGTCCAAAACCATGACTGCGTATGTGGTGAAGTTACACCTTTACTTAACCCTGCAACGGAAACAGCGTTTATGCATGCCAGCCCACAAGCAGGCTTATGAAAAACTTGTCTTATAAACGTGTTGATAGTCCTGATCTAAGACAGCTTTACGTGCTTAGACACGTTGGCAAATTGCGATTGCTCGAATGAATTCATCCGTGGAATCCCACAGGGAGTAGCGTGTAGGTACTTGCAAAATTCGATGTGTTTCACGCAAACATGCTGTTTGATCGTATTTGTAGATAATTTTAATCTTATATTTAGAACGCAAGCAGGGACATCTTGAAACTCTTGCTCCTGACTACAACCAGCATCAATTTTTCTGAATAGAATTTCCAAATGCCATCTTAAACTCTCTAAAAAATTTATTGGTGCAATTTTCTCTGAGCTGAACGATATCACTGGTGAGGCAGAAACGATTGTCCTATTCATTTTCAGCAGCCCCTCTACTTGGAAATGTCCAACTGCAATACAATTAGTAATACTGCATTATTGGTTATTTTAAACACACGTCAGCAACGCAAACAGGTAAGAGCATTGATCCAATAGCATAACTTTTTACTTGTGTAGAAGTCCACTCTGTGTCTTGTACGAAGTTGCGGTGGTAGAGTTATTAAAGGTAGCGATACTAGCGTACTTTGCACTGTTGTATTGACATTATTGCCGCTACGGTTGCATATGTGAATTGTACTCGCTTTGGTTTTATTGAGCTCAAATATGCCTCTAGTGTGCGTTACCATGACAATATCACGATTAGTTTGCCGGAGAAATTCTTAAATTGCCTTGGAGTAAGCACCTGAGATTGCACAACAACTGAAAAATATTCTATAAACTATTGGAACTCTTAGGTGTTTGTTTATTACTGCATAGCACATGAGAAACTCATCACAAATGAAGAAAGGAGAGCTGATAGGTTGAGCACCGGAAAATGTGCCGAGTCAAACGCCTTAACGCCTTAATTAACCGATGTATCCCAACATAACCAACCAGAAGGAAAAAAAACTTTCAACAGTCCACGACATCAAGGATATCTAGAATTCCAAGATATCTCTGCGCGACATCCAAGCGGAAAGTTCTGGAGCAGTGGTTCTTAATGAGTGGAGAATTACCCACAGGCGGGAAAATGATAAAAGTTGGAGATGGGTGGTTATTAGTCTATTTGTTCTATTTCTTGAATACACACACTATTTTCTTCAGAGTGCGTCCAAACTATTGCAAATAGTTGAATTCAATTTAGGCTGTGGGAAATGAAGATTCAGTCTCAACCGGATGTGGGTAATAAGGCATAAAAGGTTAAGAAGCGCTGGCCTTGAAAATGTGTTGAAGCCTGAAACATGAAGGATTATTCTCGAAAGTTCTGGGTATTCCGTTCAACTCTGATTGAGACGTCCACTTGAATAAGATTTTAGGACTGCGGATGCATATTTCTGCGCGAAGTTGATTTTCTATTTCAAAAAATAGATTTGCTAATCGCTTCAACTCTGTCATCTTTGCGTAAACTACAGTAGTTACTTCATCACAGACATGTGCAGGTTTATATCATTGCAAAGTGAAGAATGCAGAGACCAGTCGGTTGATTCATCGAAAGCTTGCCGCAAATCTATAGCTTTTTCATTGTCATTGTTGCACTTTATTGGAATAACATTCCTCACGCATCGTGAAACATTTGTTTGCAGAGAAAAATCTCATACCTGCTGATGATCTTTATTATGAAGTGTACAGTAAGTTCTCACTGCTTTTTCGATTTTCTTTCGACAAATAGGACAAATCCTTAAGGCGTTCGTCGATTGTTTGCAGCAATAGATGTGTCCACAAGGAATAAAAAACATTTGTGCTTCCTTATTAACGCATTCAAGGCACACCTGAAACACAATAACGGTAGCGAGACATTTGTAATGAAATAAAAGTTAAGAAGTAAAATGAAGTTAATGCATACCGCAAAAGTACTACTAAATTGTAAATTGGCTGCAGCCTCATCGGTTTTCACAGTATTATATTTTAATGTTTAATGATGGATCAGATCAAACAAAAGTGGAAGAAGATGGATCAGATCAAACTGGATATTAATAATCAATAGCACTAAGGGTGATGCTTTGCCTGATACTTTATGTGAAACATTAACCGAAAGCGCTGAAATGCGCTCAAAAAGTGTTAGTAATGCATACCGTTTCACAAATATACGTATATATTTTCCCCATATCACTGAGCTGCATAAAAAAACCCACAATCGTCATAGCATGTGCTGTGAATTTCATCAACAGCAAAGTTGTTAGAACTCACGCAATTTAAGGTCATTAGATTTTTTTGCAAAGAAACAAAGTTAAACACCTTCCACTGTAGCGTACAATTACTGCAAGCAGTTTAAGCAAAGGTGGTGACCATACTGTACGTAAGGGCAAGCAATCATCTGTATAGCAGCTAGCTGCTTGAATTGTGTTTCCCTTTCTTTCATTTGCAACAAATGTTTATTTTGCACGGTCTGTTTATTCAGTAAATGCACTCAAAGCCATTTTTGCGTTCAAAGCCATTTTTAGTTTTTCACATATTTCAATATGCGATGGGCGATGTAGTGGTTCGCTGTAAAAATTACTTGCCCTCCCTGCCCCGTCGGACGGTGGGGGGTGGAGCTTGCGGTGTGCTTCAATCACTTTACCCCTTGCTCTAGTTCGCTTTTCCGGCGAAACTTAACGCGGGTCCCAGCAACATAAACCGTATAAGCATACCACTTCCATCTACCAGCGCCGCGCGGACGCGACTCCTCATCGCGAACGAAATGGGTGGCTGTGCCCACGAAGTCCCCGTACAGTCGACCAGGGAGCCATATCAAGCCCGGTGAGGCCATTATGAACGCTCTGCCACTCGGTAGTGCTCGTCTGGTCCGCTCGGTTGCAATCGCCCTGTGCACCGCTTGAACAGCCGCTAGAGGGCGTATCCTTCTTCCAGGGTCAGGACTGACAACTTCGAGATGAAGGGCCTGCCCAGGTCTTGGAGTCCGGATACCACCATGGCCCACTCTTTTGCCATTCACCCACACCAGTTAAGCACAATTCTGTGCACGTCCACGTTCTGCGCCTGCAGGGCCTCCTGCGCCCATTGTACCACCTCTGGTCAATCATATTTTCGGGCATGAAATAGTTGAATTTTGTTGGAAAAAACTTTCCAGTTACAATTCGTATGCACATTGAGAAAAGCATCCAAATTACAGCACTATGTCATCAACACAGTCATGTTGAATTAAAGCTTGCTTCATTACTTATCACTGCCTATCGCGGCACCATCTACTGGTGCCTTATCTTCGCAATCAAAATGTTGAAAATTATTTTTAAAAATATTTGTAACGTTTTTGAGACACGCAAGTTGCCTATGAGGTGAAGCACTTTGAAAGCGCATTTTGAACCAAAATTTTCTTCAGGTCAAGATAGAGAATGTCCTGCATAGTCCATTTCTTTCCACATTTTGCCCCTCATTCTACATGATATCGTGTAAGTCCTGTAATGTACAGAAAACCACACCACGTTGCGTGATATGACGTAAGTGGAGATGACGTATGGCAGTATTGCGCAAGACTGGATGGTTCCCATTGGCAGCTATGTAAAATCACGTATGTTGTTTTTGAACTGTTTTGTAACGTTTTTTATACTTTTTGTTTTTTAGAAACGATGATTTTGCATAAGAAACAACCAAACAGTCCACAACCACCTACGTCCACTAAATATAACGGCAAACATGGCCTTTGCAATAAAACACATAAAATAGTTTCTGCAATCTTTCTGTTTCAATTGCATTTTTATTTGTTTTAGGTGGCTTACAAGAAGCCAAAATCCTTATATCGACTTATCACTTAGTTCAAAACGGCGGCAAGAAGTACGTTCAATTAAATAAACACTGTTCGTTTGCAATTTTTCTGTTTAAATTGTATTTCAGCTTCTTTATTAACTGGCAAGAATAAAGCCAAAACCACTCAAATTACTTTTCTACGAATGTCTTTATGATGAAACATTTTTGGTGCCGAAAGTGTTGAAACGGCCTGGGTCCAAGATGAAATTCATTGTATCAATTAATACAGAGAAATATGCATCGAAAAGTGTGTGTTGCGACTGGAAGCAGCGCGGATAATTGGAATTAAAAAATCATCACTTCGTCGGTTTGTGCACGATCAAAATCTGGTCAAGGCAGAAATTTTCTGCAAATTTTTAAGAATTATGTAGGTCATACAAAATATCAAATTAGGGTGTGAGCAGTTAGCTCGGGATGTGAACTGGGAATAATATTCATTCTTCGAAGGCAACCAAAACCACGAAAACCGCTTCTAGTATAGGATCTATTGAGATCGCGCAAACCTTAGATATTGTGGAACGTGGACAGCTGCTGTAAATGTCTTGAACAGGAGATGCCATGAAATCTCCGACGGAAGATAAAAAAGACGTCGCCTTGTTGCAGTGTTGACCTTTAGTTGATCGGGTGCATTCACTTGCATCAAGTTCTCCAACAAAAACCAGGTGATGACAAACAATTTGAAGAAATAAACGGTTGATTTTGCTTTAAAATCTTGTAACAAATAACAAACGCAAGTTACGTCTTATACTAAAGCAACAGAGCGTCGCAAATTCTAAAATTAGCTGTGCAAATGCTGCTAAATACTGTGATAGTTACGCATTTTAAAGCTGTTATGGAAAGAATGTGTAACATTTCATTAACATCTTAAATCAGCTTGGTGCAACAACTTTTGACCTACGGGCCATTTTACAAAAAAAGTGACAGCTCACGGACCACTTCCTACAAAACGATGTATAAATCAACAGATTCACAAGATTTAAAATTGAAAATGGGTGATTTAAGTGAGTGCGTAATTGAAATTATTACGCTATAACAAAGAACAATTTGTGGCAAATCTATATCAGTGCGATATCAGTGTGGTTGAGGCTTCTCTGACACTAGCGTTCCTTTAGCAATGCCAATATGTTAGCGGTAGCAAGTCGGAGAATATGGTCCGGTGTTTCGTTTGTCTTTCGATTTCGGTTGTTAGTTTTGACTTACTTCATGTTTGTAGAAAATGTACTCATTCCAACACACGTATGCGTTTCCAAACATCAAATGCATTTTTAATGCGAAATCTTTCACTTTGGAAAATCTATCTTTGCTGACTAGTTTCCAGAAGTTCTGTGCACTTTAGACTAGGTTTTCTCAAACGAGGCCGTCGACCCCTTGGGGGCCGCGGAGCTGTTTTTTGGAGGCCACGAGCAGGGACCTTCACTAGGTAGCTTTGCCGTGATATTGCATAACCCAAGTGTCACGGTATATTAAGTATTCTCCAGTTAAACGTAGAAGGGGCCAGGGTTCATGAACGTTTGAGAACCACTTGTGTAGCAAAACGTCATTAATAATGTACATTATTAGTAACAGAGATTACGCTTGTTCTAATTGAAATTGCCTGCTGTAACACACGCACAACCATCAGCACTGAGAAAGCTCGGCGGCCTTAAAAATTATGTCATAAAATTTCTGTAGTTGGACCAAGCTGTCTTGAACCAAAATTGAAAATAGAAAACTTTTTACTTTTTCAACGGCGGTCCACATTGATAAAAGTTCTAACTCTATCGGTGCGTTTCATACTCTAATCCAGTGCTCTTCAAACCTTTTTTGTTATGGAGCACCCTTGAAGATGTTTTGACGAACTCATGCACCCTACTTAAACTCATGCATCCTATTTCCTGAAATGTCCCCCTTGTCCACACATAATTGCGCCCATGTCTGTAAGTACCCTGGACTAAATAAGCAGTACCCTAAGTCAGTAACTCAGGTACATAATTCCATTGATACTGGCTCATTGTCTGTTGCTTATGAATCACAAATAATCAGCTAAATAAAAAAATTAGCTTGACATGGTCTGATGCTTACGCACCACACTTTAGAATGTGCAAAGTCTGGTTTAAATCCTGAAAATCATGGGTTGGCTAATGGTTCATTTTTGCTAACAGAGAGTTTTGCAAAAAGTGTTTGTTTACTGTGACAAATTTGCAATGCATCTTTGTGAACCCTTTTGTAGTGATGCACCTCACGCATATTTTGGTGCACCCTAGAGCAGGGGTTCTCAAACTTTTGGTGTTATGGAGCCCATGAAGAGATTGACCATAATTTACGGAGCCCCACAATAAATTTCTAAACATAAAAATAAAAAAACACATTGTTACTTACCGATTGATGTTCCGGAGTAAATTGCAAAATAGCTCGCGGAGCCCCGAGGTTTCTCTCGCGGAGCCCTGGGGCTCCGTACGGAGCACTTTGAGAACCTATGCCCTAGAGTGCACCGTGCACACCGGATGAAGAGCGCTGCATTAATCACCTAACGTGTTTGCTTGAGGCGAATGTTCTCATTCCAAAAAGCTCTCATTCCAAAAGCAAATTGTTCTCATTCCCTAGTTTCGGTTTTCTTTCGAAGAGGAAATCCCCACCGAATAACTCTAGACAACAGGTTGTGTGGTCTGCGCAATCAAAACACTTCCTTCAACAGACCAACTCACCAACACGAGTAAGGATATTCGTCGTTTATCTCTAGGAAGACGATAAGTTGCATATCCATCGTGGAAAATGAAAACTATTATGCTGGCTGACCGCCAAAATCTCGAAAAGCGAAACGTCACACGATGAGCGAAACGTCAACTGAGCAAAAGAGTAATTCCAGGGCTGTCAAATCCCAAACAGTTGCCTGAGAAAGAAAACTCTTGAGGGTGAAAATTCAAAATTTCAGTGCTATGCGTAGCAGTTTGCTGCAGCTCAAGCTCACATTGGTCTGAGTGGAAGGCTTCCGATTAGTAATCTGAAAACATTTTATTAACCTCACTTATAGTGAAACCGAGAGTTACTCAGAAGTCAGGTAACGGTGCAGGTAGCAGGAAAGTTTTTAAGAGTGCAAAGGATATTTTTCTCGAATTTCTCCGAAAAACGTTTCTGCGACAAGATATCACCCTACAAATTTTGTAGCAGTTGTGGTTATGTGGCAGTAATTGCAGGAAATGGAACGGTACGTAGAATGCAACAAAATGGAAGCTTAATTTTAAGGTTATAATATTATAACCAAGACTCATTTTCATAAGCCCTGGATATCGTATGCATTTCTAAATCTTAGATGTTTTCCGCGTGCGCCTAACTGAGTTTGAAAGGTGTTGATTTTGTTGAAATAACATAGTTCCTCAAGATCAGTATTATTTAACAAATTTATGTTATCGCTCTTTCTGTCTTAGTGCAACTTTTGAGCATTTGCTGCAGCTACTGCAGACGCTTTGCCACATTTATTGATGAGGCTTGGAAAGCCTATTTACAGCAATGTTGAGTGGTACTTAGTTTAGCCAGAGAGCGGGGACATGGGCCAGCCGGGGCAGAGGTGTCTTTTCATAACAGCATCATAGATAAATTTCATGGTTTATCAAGAACTATGTGAAACAAATTTATTGCAGCTAATCGCGAAGCCAGAAAGTACTGAGTGGTTTTCTACACTTTCTGTTTTTATTTTTGAGGTCAGCATTGATGCTGAACAGAAACAAGCATAACTCGTAACGATTTATTTTGTTTTTCCCTACGTTATCATTGCCATCAACATTCTCCGTCCTTACCCCTGTCCTACCGCTGCTCCGGCATCCCTGTTGCGAATGTCTTTATGGGACCAGAAAAAAATTCATGATTGATGAATTTATGGTTCCTTTTGTTTATGCGCTAACCTTGTTTTTCCAACTGTTTGTGTTTCTGCGTTATTTCTTCAGTGGTTCTAGGCGAAGGATCCTCTTTGTTGATATGTTTCAGTAAAGTCACATCCAACAAAATTCCAGTACTTGCTTCGCTGCTTAGGTTAAGGTTGCTGTCAGAATCTCCAAGAAGGCATTGTCATACGATTCTATGGGAGTTAATATACTAAACTATGGAGTATTGCAAATCAACTCATCCCTTCAATTGTACTTCACGGCAAAATGATTCCTAAATCGAAACAGCTCAACTTATCAAATACAGTATATCTTTAAACAACTTTCAACTGTGCAATAAGAAAGATAAAGCTTGAAAAAGAAAATATTTTCAGTACTATAAGAAGGGATGACAAAAAGATGAAGTGTGAGCTGAGGGTGCACCCGGGCGTACAATCCCTTATTAGGCCATACTTGCATATCTACAGCATCAAAACGGACTTCACTTTCTGGTTTTTATTAAGACTACAATTAAATATTCACACTGGATTCAAGATACCATTCTCGAACACTAAAATCTTTCGTTTCGTGAAGATTTTAAAATATTGCACTATTGTTCAAAAATGCAACATGACAAGCCTCTCTGTAATAGGAGACATACTGTATACGTGTATACAGATTTGTGACTGCACCAGCTGATATGGACCTTAGTTGATTACAGGCAAGTGTATAGTATCATGAAGAGATAAGACTGTGTATTGTGTTGTGAGCAAGATTTATTCACAACACGATTTTTGACCAAAATTCCAATAAAAAGCGACACAGAACAAAAAGCCTATGATACATATGTAGCAAATGACATAAAGGAGAACGTAGTGAGAGATTCGTATGAGACAATATGTATGTTAAGCAGCAAGACAATGACCTTATGATAAACCCGTGATGCAACGAACAGCAGAATGCACAAATGCTGCAAGACGAACTGACATGCAAAACGAGTCTATGCGACCTGAAGCAAGTCGACCAGAGAGCATCAAGAGTGAAAGCACGAAGAGCAAAGTACCGGGAGGTACAAGATTGACAGGAACGGAGCCCTCAAGCCAACACCAGTTAAGGAAGCGGGTGGCCCTAGGTTGCCAGGCAACGGCAATTGCGAAACGCGCCAGAACAGTCTAGAACCGAAGCTATCATAAGTAAACCAAGAAATTAAACTTCCCGTTACCAACGCTTTGGAACCACAGACATAAAAAATAAACTAAAAAATGATGCACTTTCCTGGTGGGAGCAAAACAAGAGAGAACCGTTTACCCGATAAATATACCGGGAAGAAGCCCACAGACTTCAGACTACCTCGTGGTCTCGAAGATGGATCTCAACGTTGGAATTGAAGATATGTACGCTTGGTCACCTGTGCGAAGTTCAGTTCGTTCGTTCTACAAACTCTACGACGTTCTGTTCGTTCGTTTACAAACTCTACGAAGTTCTGTTCGTTCGTTCTACAAACTCTACGAAGTTCTGTTCGTTCGTTCTACAAACTCTACGACGTTCTGTTCGTGTTCGTTCGTTCTACAAACTCTACGACGTTCTGTTCGTGTTCGTTCGTTCTACAAACTCTACGAAGTTCTGTTCGTTCGTTCTACAAACTCTACGAAGTTCTGTTCGTTCGTTCTACAAACTCTACGATGCTCTGTTCGCTTGCTCAACAAATATAAACGTTTGTTCTGTATAACGCAACAACCAATTTATTAATTAAAAATGAAATCAGAGTTTGTAGCGCTTTCAAATTTTATTCTGATTTCGTGTGCCATAAGATTTCGATCAAAACGATTGGTTGTTACGTCACAATCATCGGTTGTTGCGCCACTGTTTCTTGTATGAGTTTGCAAAATTATACGTCTCGCTCTATTCAAATTCATTTTCCTTACACTGAACACGCAAAACAATCCTCGTAGCGTGAGAAGAAAGGAACGACAGGCATGCTAAGTCAGTGGTGTGTGGTGGCAGGTTCTGTTCTCAAATGATCAATCAAGCGAAGGGATCCTGCGAAGTAGTGAGAACGTTGAGCATGGCAATCAGAGGATAGAGCAACATTGCAAAACTTTCTGACAAATTGCAATCTGTCATTGAGAACAAAAGTTTGAGATAGTTTTCCCTCTGAAGTACTGAGTGGTTTCTACTGTTGAAGGAGAAGTGTTTTGATTGCGCAGACCACACAACCTGTTGTCTAATGCTATTCGGTGGGGATTTCCTCTTCGAAAGAAAACCGAAACTAGGGAATGAGAACAATTTGCTTTCAAATATCCATCCAAACGAACCAAAAACAGTATTTAAATGTAGCATGTAAGCTCACACAAACTTGGTAAGAATTGGGTTCTTTTTATTGAAAGGAGCATTCAAATAATGGCTAGATAAAATTGTGAACAAGCAAAAGCCCTAACAAATATACAAACAGTGGGTACCATGCACGTACCACTGGGTGACACCACGGGATAGATTAATTCACCAATGTTCCATTGCTGCCTTTCAGCCAACCTTAAAAAAATTGAATTCAAGCTCATCTTTTAGGGTAACTGCAAACCAGTAACGAAAATGTTTTTCCGCCACGTTTTGAGCGTGAACGTACGCTTTTGTCATCGATGACGGAAGAAACATCTACCAGAAAACACAGACTCAGACAACAATGTTTGTAAAGCCACAGCAGTGACCCACACCAAACGAATCGATCGCAATTTATTGCGTAAGGAAACTAGTTTCGTGTATTACACATCTTCAGTCCTGCGCAAAAGTCGACATATGAAACAAAAAGAAAAAATTACGCACTGTTGCTAAGATCAAAACTCAAAATTACAAAAATTGAAGATTACCAAAATTTAGCACAATTATAGCTCCTCCACTAACCACAGCTGCAACACTGTTCAACGAACCCAGATCGCAGCGCCCATTCGGCACTTCTGATCGACAAAACATACTCTTCGCGATTAGCGTGGTCTTTGTCTCAGGCGATCACGTGGTTTGCAACAGACCGTAACGTGCAGCGGAAAAAGTCTGGCGTGCCAACCCAAAGTTAGTTCGGGCGGTAAAGTGAAATGGATTAATTCGGTAAAAAAGTTTACACTGCAGTTGCGGTACAATAAACTAAGTATTATTTCCATGCTAAAAATTACAAGCAACAATTCGTAAGTCATTCTTTGTCTCTCAAAGTTTTTTAATTGATGTCAACTTCTTTTAGTGGGAAGTTCCAGTGGCTAGGATTCGCCTCATCTTGTCGAAAGCAACAATTACAGGCTCTAGCTTTTCAGCCCACGTTCCGCAAAAATGCTTTTCACGACTAAATGCAGACTCAGACAAGTTACATTTCACGCAATGCGTTTTAGCGTGACTGGAGTATCCAGAGTCAACGTTATATTTGTTCAGATCAATATCTTTGTTCAATTTTTCCCGAAGTAAAATTCATTCGCCACCTCCTCAATTGAAAATTCGTGGCTCTGTGCGGGTCTGTGCAGTTGACTTTGGGATCTATATGTTCTACAAATGAAACGGTTCCACTTAAAACTTTTTGCATCTTTATTTCGTGGAGAGTTGGGAAACGCGCGATTCTTGTCAGGGCCGTCCGGAAGAAGGGCGAACGGGGCGACGGCGCCGGGAATCCAAGTCAGAGAGACATCTAAATAGTGAATTTACAAAAATTCTATTTATTTAATACAGTATGTTATAACTGGATTCTTCTTCGTGTTGTAAGGTTACTACTGCATGTTGCAAGGATCTGATAGACACTGAGGGAACACGCAAATTTATATTTAAGTTACCCGAAAGATACTTAATCCGCAGATCTCGGTTGAGACGCAATTTAGTCCGATTTGACGACATAACCTTGTTTTCCAGAAAGACCGTTCAAACGCGTTACGTTTGTCTGATGTTCTGATGAACTCCGTCAACGAATTAGTTCATTTTTGTGCAATGCGGATAGTGCAGTTCTGAGAAATTCCTGTCTTTCATTCACGTTCACTTCACCACATATATGCGGGTGATACGCCTTATTTTACTGTAATTTCAGGGACGAAAGTAAAAAGTTCGAACCTGCGAACACCGTCAGTATGTTTCGCATAACGCTCAGAGAATACATTAATGAACGATCCATAAGCCTTGGCATTCGGTTTCGTCAGGAATTCCGGAGTTTTTCTCAAAGTTTCTGCTATCGCGTAAGTGCAAACTTGCTGGGGACACAAAAGAATAATCTGGCCGAGGTTTGCTATTGTTCATCCCTGGATTTTGATATGCGCCAACGAAATCTAATGGGACAGTTCTCTTGCTTAGCTATGCTTAAAGTTGGTTAAACCCGTTTAGCCAAACCAAGGCAAACTCGTGTACATCAACAATAGCTTTTACGAATTTCAAATACCTGCGTTTCTCACATACCTCAAGGCTAGAATTTGGTAGGGAGGTATACAATCAAGCAGTTTCACCGGGCATCACCAGACAACTGCACGCCCCAGGTTCTTGTTTGTTCCTCAAAAATATTTTTCAAGACTAAATGCATTTTACGCCAACAACGTTTTTCTTTATAATAACGAAGTTTTCGTGCAAACCAGTGTGAAACTCTTTGTCATTGCGATTGGCTCTGAACGTGAACGCCTTGTCACACTGATCTCTGAAACAACGTTGTTCTTGCTGTTCGACTCGATTCAAAGGCCGTTAGATTTCCCTGCAAACGAAAGAAAGCGTTTTTTTCATCCTTTCAGTAGCTACGTGAACGTTTTTCTGATGTTAGCCTTTGAACTGCAGTACTTTCAAGAATGGTTACATCAGTCTGCTGGAAAGCCTATTTTGTATGAACGATAAATCGACCATCAAGGATTGACAGTGAGGTACTGCTTTTGCGCAACGTAACTAATGTCTGCTTGTTTTTCAAGATCAGCATACAAGCTCATCCCTGTTTGAGAACAATTATTCCAAGATTTGTAAGGCGATGCATGTATTTGCAGCAAGTGAATGCAATTGCTAACCATTCAAACTGCGCCCTCCGCTCCTCCATATAGATGCGAAAAATGAATAAACCTTCCAGCATGAGCAGTAGGACAACCGAGGAGTCTTCCTGCCATCATGTGCTTCCACAACTCTGCCAGAGGTCTGACTGCACGTATCCACAGTTCAATGCACTTCAAGGGATAAGCAGATAAATCTGCTCACACAATGTTTTACTAGGAAATCGACTTCACGTCAATTGCGCAATTTTCAATCCTGTAATTTGCAAGCAAACGCTTACGGGTGAAATGATGAACACGAAAGAAGACGTTTAAGCAATCATGCCAACTGCAGTTTCAAACACACGCTAAAAGCTTTTAGATTCATAGAAACACACGGAGTGTAGTTTACAACACACAACATGACCTTCCAGTGTGGTCTGAAACAAGCATTCGCACTTTGCCAGCCAAAGTCTTTCCAGCCTTTTTATTACATTGTTAGGATTGCTTGAGATCAATCATATGTGTGATTCAAACGAAGAAGTACAGTATCACGCTGATCGCCCGACACATCCATTTCACTTCAAATGTGGAAAAAGTTTGTTTAGTCACATGAAGACGAAGGAGTGTTTACTTGCAAATGGGCGAATTAGTGAGCATGGTCTTTGTCTTTAATTTAAAGGCAAATTAAGCATCGCTGAGATTTAGTCAGTTAGGTTTAAACATACTGTGTAGTCTTTTCAAAACGTTGCCCCGTTTATAGCACATGAAATCAATTATTCATATATATAAAACTATAAATTCTTTAAAAGTGTTTTCAACAACAATTTTAATAGATAAGATAACTACAGACAAGATTGACAGATAGAGCTTTTTTCTAAGAATTGTGGCTATTTTGAAAGAGCAGTTTTTAGTATGACAAAAGTGCTTATTTTTTGGTTGTGTGTTTATTTCTCAGTTACACACAATGTTGTATTATCTGCACAAACAAAACAAACAAAAGCAGCAAAAATGGCTACAAAAGAAATGTATGTAGTTTGGTAAACTCTAGCATTACACAACTTTGAAAACGCTTGGCAAATGAATTTACAAGATCACAACAAGACTTCTCAATGCCATCGATTAATGAAACAAACGAAGCGATTGAAAAGTGACAATGCAGATGTGTAAATCAAATTTCATGAGAGCAAGCGATACTGTACAAATGCGCACCCGTAACACGAAGTTTGGTTTTAAAGAACTCTGCGATAAACATTTTTGCGCAGGCAAGCAGCTATGATCCCCATTTCAAATTTCAAAACTGTAAAATAAGAATAAACATAACTGCGCTCTGCAGTAAACATTAGCAATTAAATTCCATGTGCTGGATGGCTGCAACACTTTGATATGCATCTCAAAAGTATTTTTTAATCATTTCCAAAGAAAGGTGCATACATACTTTTTTCTTTCAGCGTTTGCAAATAAATGATGCAGAATGAAAGTTTTATGAATCCTTTGTATTCAACTTGAAAGCAAAATGGGAAGCTTAGTAAAACTTACAGTTCTTCATCGGTTCAAAAAAAGAATACAATAGAAGGAAGTTGCATTGAATTTAGCAAACGAAATAAACAATTTTCCTCTGATACCTTAGAGAAGACAAAACAGCATATAACTGAATACATGCATAACTACAAAGCAAAACGTTTGTCTGGTATAAATAAATAACAAAACTAAGCTTTTATTCATTTGATTAGTTTTCACAAAAATGTATTACATGAATAACAACATCTTTCTGAACTAAATTAATATGATCAGCTAAGATTTGTAAGTTCTTATTGCTTTTGATATCCTCGTTCTGCACATCGGACATAACGCAAGTGCGCGAGTACACTCCATACAGCAGCAAATATGTCCACACGGAACGTACACCATCACAGCATCGTGATTCCAACATACCTGTGACAAATAATTGCTTTGAAATATTCATATTTACATCTTAGTGGTTAAGCTCAAAATGAGTATACTTCATTTTATTTTTGTGTTGGATTGTTCATTTCTAGAATAACTAATACTTCGCCGATTCCAATAAACAGTGCTTGAAATCAGATATCATTCTTGTGTGCTTAAACCTTAAATTCACTGACCTTGCAAAGTTTTTCAGTTTCAAGTTGTTGTAACTTTACTATCAGATTTTTATCATCTGACAAATTTCCTGAGATTTTTGTTTTGTTGCAAGGATCTTCATGATTTGAAGAACCGTTGTTAAGATCAGTGATCTGAAAAAAACAAAAGTTGGATAATTTTTCTTCTGTTGAACAGATTTAGCAGTCATTTACTTTGAAGGTTTTACTGTAACTTTATGCACCATGTTTTCTATGTGTTAGGGTGATGATGGAGGTATAAACCTCCTTCACGATATAATTTTCATGACAGACGTTGATGGTCATGGTTCCATCAAAGCAGTGTGTCTTACAATTAGCAGTTTAGCAAGCTGTGACAGTGATAAAAATCTGTCAAATTTCAAGGTCGCAATGGATTGCATAATGCGATGGTACTGAGCGCACTTTTGACAAATTTTTTGTGAAGTTTAACCAGAAAAAGGTATTTTTTTTCTTTATTGTAGAAAATTGCACCTGATCATTATAGCATCTGGTCTTACTTTTCAACGGTTAATATGATACAGAAACTTTTATAACCAACAACATGCAACTTGCTGTGGTGCGCCTTTGCAAAGTGCTCTAGAGCATCTTGCGTTTTAGCCCACTTTACAGTGCAGGATTAAGGATTTGATTTTGCAAGTGGTGTCTTTGAAAAGCTAGAACACAGCTAAGAAAAAGCTCAGGAAAAAGTATCCCGATCACAAGCGCTTTGCTAGAAAACAACACTAGCAGATTATACATCAGTGAACATATGCTTGATGATTTTCACAGCTCGTATGATTGGCAAGATAGAGGTATGTAAGTGCACATCATGAGAAATCAAATATTTAGACAATCTAAGGCATACAATAATCTATTTTTGAAAAGCATTTTCTGAAACTTGATAGGTTTATTGAAAACGGTAAGAACAACTAAAGCTATTATTTTTGAAATTTTGACTTGCCTGACATAGAGATCAGATTTTCACACTTTGTCTAGTAAACTTCTATTCAAAATTAATATTATATGTATACACACTTTTGTACACACTTTTTCTGCAAGAGCATTTCGTACACACGTTTCTGCGAACGTAACGTGTCGCAACAACCTGGGAGTTTTGTAAATTGACTTTTTCTTCTGGTGAATTGCACAAATCAAAAGGACGTGGGCAGGCATTCGCGAGCAATGACGTTCTCTGTAGTTCGCTCTCGAGGAAAGAGGGCTGGAAATGTGACTTAATCAAAGGCACACGGGCTCCTTGTAGCCTAAAAAGTAAACTAGTATGAGCTTCGAACTTTAATATTTCACATTTCTTAAGCTATACTGTTGCTATAACGCCAGGTAGGCTATACCCCAAATTCAATTTAACATTTTTCACTCCAAGCAACGCTGTAACTGAAAACCTTGAAACAGTTAGTCTTTTTGATTGACTTGAAAAATTTAACCGTTTTGAAAACTTTTCTGCTCGAAAAACTGCGTATTGATAGTTTCGCTGGTCAGCCAAGATTTATTTCTTTCTGATAGATTTTTATACATAAAGCAAATCCACAAGCCGAAAAAGAATATTAAAAGCATTAGTGTTTGATGTTGATGGATGACTCTGCTTCATTCCTTTTACGTCTCGTTTTTCCTTTATCGAACATTCGATATAATGACGTTGAATGAAAGTCCAAACACATTCGTCAGAACCAGGACTTTATAACAAGTTGTTTCGCGCACGCTTTTGCAGGCATACATACTAATGAGGCACTTTGTTAAAGAACTTAATGTAAAACAAGACTGCTGCAATGCAATCAAAGCAGATCGTATAAAACATGCAGCGAATTTTGCTTCAATCACAGTTATTTGAAGAAAATGTCAGGAATGAGAATGCGTAGTTTTAGGTGAAATCGATATCCAATCCAAAACAATTTGCTGATTTGTTAAAGTGCTTCATCTTTATGAAGACTAGTTACTTGAATACAGTTGAAAGATGTTCATTTTTTATGCGTCACTGTTGTTGAATATTATTTTGAAATTTCAAAGATTCTGCTATTGTCCAATGTAATGTGGACACACCAACGCTAATGGTAAAGGAAGCATACGTAGCAATATTTCCAACTTTTATTAAAAATATCAATGCTGTAGTGGTATAATTTTTATGTTTAAAGAAAGTTTTATTATACACGTTTTGAAGTGCCAGGAGTGGTTTGGCGGCGCCCATCACCCCTTACACATAGCCATGGACCATGCAGATGATTTCGCAGTCAATGCTGCGTGAGAGACAGGCCAGTTTTGTTATTAAAGTTTTGATTGCCTTGAATGTTTTCCAGAGTAATTATCCTGATACGGAAGGCACATGATCCTTTGGTTGTAGTATCTCTCCTATTAAAATGCCCAAAATACATCTGGTAATTTTTTCTTTTTGTTTCTCTAAAAACTCATATGAATTTCAATATGAAATAAAATTCTAACAGACGGTTAGTTAGTGCATTCACATGATTTTCTGTATTTTTATAAAAAATATTAATATTGTAAGTTTAGGACGACATACCTCAGAGTTGGTTGAACGATCTTGCTTGAAGCAGTCAACATTGGTCGATTGATGTTTGGAAATTGAGCAACAATGCTTTGGACAAACTCAGGACCTCTTTGGTGAACAAGAAATTCACACGTTGGATACCATTTTGCGTGTTCGACCCAAGGATCATCATCTTGTTTCCAGTTTTGCAAACCTCCGTTGCACTGAAAGCATTTCGTGCGATCGCGAACACCTGAACAAAAAGGAAAACTTAATGTTTAATTTTTAATGAAAAAACAATCTAACCGTTTCAAAGAACAAATGGCAAAATGAAGCTAAATGTGTTACTGCATTCTGAAATGAACATTTTCAAAACTTGTTTATTCAAACAAAAAACATTAGTATCATCTTTGAAATTTTGTGCATAATTCCTGTGCAAGCACTGTTTGAATGGAAGATATTCTATTGTTTGAAAAAACATGATATATGTTCTGAATGATCTTTGGTAAAGATGTGAAATAACGTTTAGTTCAATTTTCATTTTTTCTTTGTTTTCTATGGGCTAAAGTGCTAGACACACTAAAAAGTAGTTCATAGATTTCAAACTGCTTATACAATGTAAATGTACAATTCCATCATATTTCTTTGGTCTATATCAGGTGTTTCTCTGTGCACATTACGAATATCAAAAGCATTTTATCACATGTACAAATTCTTAATGTACTCTCTCTTACAAAAAGAACCAGATAAAAAATGAAATATTCAGTTTGCATTCGATTGAAAGTGCGAAGTATGGCTTAAGATTTCGAAAATGTTGAATTCGTTCAAAGTAACAGACACACATTGTCTCACCTAATGAGAAAAATCCAGCCGCAGCAAGTAGTTCTGGAGGTGCAATAGTGAAATTCCAATCGACAAATGTTTTAATTCGATCTTTCTTTAATATCATACTTGCAGTTGCCGGAAAGGAGCAGGGAAACATGAGAGATAATTTTGTTTTTTTCACATCGATCGGTTCGCTTCTTGTTGATGTCACAAAAAGCACCTGCGAGATTCATTGCAATTAAAATCGTAGTAAATCTGAAAGTTAAAACAAATTAACTTTAACGCATTTACTGACGAAAACGTCAAAGTTAGTATCAAATAAAATTGCCCAGCCGTAACTAGGCTGTTGCCAACGTAGGCATTGACTGGATATGTGCGGTAAAATACCGCTGATAATAGCAATAATATTCAGGTATGGCCAGAAACGTTTTAAATTAAACACTTTTGATTAGTTATTTTCATAGCAATTTAGTTACAATTCTTCACATAGTAATGCAGTTTTCTAATTTTTAAAATATCTAGTGTCATTTGTATTGATCTATAAAATACAGTAGTTCGTTATTTCTATATAAAAAGCAAAGTGGTGCTGAAATCATTATTGAAAACAAACAACGTTTTTTTGAGAAAGACAAGCTTCTGTACGTTAATTAGAAAAGACGGTTTTCGGAAAGCTTCTCGGCAAAATCGAAGAAAAGAAGAAATTCGCGTTTTGGGAGAAAATAAAAACAACAATCTAGTATAATATGAATCACTTTCAGCACTTACAAAGCACATTCTACATCTTTTCAATATTCAGTAAGAAGGTTCTCATTCAATATGAAACAAAGGGTAATTTAGAGTAACGAAGTCTTTAAAGTAAGTTATTTTGCAATTGAAATGGTACAAGAAAGCGGTTTGTTTAATCACCTAACCAACATTAAGTATCTTGCGTTTTCAACAAATTTGGGCAAGAATCAGTGAAAATAATGAGTTTGCGCGTCCTAAACAAACATGAAAGATTGGCTTGCATATTTGTGAAACTTTTAACCTGTTGTTCACAGTCCGGTATGTTATTGTTTTCTCGACCTTGAGCCATTACGCAGTGCGGAAAATGTGTGATGTGCTCCGTACACGGGTTGTCCAACCTTCTCCAGTTTCTTAGAACTCCTCCACAACTGAAGCACTGAGTCCTGTCCAAGTTGCCCAAGTAGAACCAACCTGCTGCTGCCATGTCTTTTGCAGGTGGTGTAGAGCCACTGGGCCAGTCGCCAACGAAAGTCTGGAAACGGTCTGCTTCACTACACAGATTCAATGAATTGATAAGCCTCTCCTGATCAGGGTTTCTGATAGTGGCGAGCTGACGATAACGAGGAACACACCATCGAGATGTTCCGGCGGCGTTGGACGGACTTGCAGATTGATAGTTGTTTAAACCCATATTATGGCAGTGATATTAATACATTGAAAGAAAAAAAATTAAGATTGCATGTTTGAGTTTTGTTCATGCTTATTATGTGGCTTTTTATGCTTTCCAAGGTTCCTGCAAAAGATATCCCATAATTCTTTCTCTTTTTGATTTTCTGTGCTACATTCATCTAAATAAACTCACGTTTGTTTTCTAATGCGCAAAGAAAAGGCACTCAGGCACTCCTACTCACTTTGAATTTGAACTTTGTTACTTCGTTTTTGCCTGCTTAGACCAGATTTGTAGATCCCCAACATTTTGATCAACCCTGGCTTTAAGTTGAGACTGTATAGTTATAACAATTTAGATTGCTTACCACCAGCAAAGATTATCTCAAGTCTGTTTTTTTAACTGTCTGTAACCAAATTCCACGTTTTCATATTAGCACTGTTCGCTATTGAGATCACACACAGTTTATTAGCGAAAACGTGTTAAATTTTTACATCACACAAGCAGTATTTAAATGCAACATCTTTATCTTTTTCATCATACATTCAGCTCAAAATTTGAATTTATAATGTTCATAGTTCCAAAGGTCTATTCACAGTGGAATGTATGTCTGACGTAAACACAGTCTGTGGGTGATTGCCAAAGTATTATCTTTCACAAAGCATATCCATGGTTTCTTTCGGTATTAAGCTGCACATATGATGATTAGGCACAGAATAACTGAGAAAATCTCTTCCTTTCTCATTTCCCTACCTCGTTTGAGATTCCAAGAGCAAAGAATAAAAAAAGTTCAAGTAGTTTAATCAAGCATTCAAGGGCTTTAGGCACGTTTGTCCTGGAAAACAAATTAACAGTTTGTTACACAGTAGTTTCATGCATGTACTGAACGTACAGCCGTTGGCTGTTTGGACGAACACCGACGAAAATTGAAATGTAAAATAATTCTTCTTGTCAAAACGGTTCCACTGAATCGACTACCTACAAGCTATCACGTAACATTGCAATATCGCAAGTGCGTAAGTTTTACTAATGTTCAAACAAGCACGTAATCAGGGGCACAAAAGGAAGGACATATGCAACGCAGCCAAGAGCATATTTTGGACTATCATTATTTTTTTGGTTTGACTGCTGAAAGCGAAGGAAAAACATTTAGTCACAATCTTGAAAAAAATAACAATAAAACAAATAAACAGTGAAACCTTGGATATTATTTAAGTTGTAGAGATAGCTCAATTAAATATCTGCTCAACAAAATAAAATTTTTACTGCACACTAAACGTTCAGTTTCGTTGCATTTATACTCGGTTTCTGTACTGCTTTCGGGAGTGTCCCGCCCGAACATTTTTGTAGAGATTGCTGCATTGATGACGAGTGAATGTTGCATTGATGACGAGTACATGGCAGCTCCGAGCGTAAACATTTCCTCTGCACAAGCAATTACCGCCGGTCACGAGGCTTGACAGGTCGCAATCAAAGGCGTGACGAGGTTAGATGGCACCCGGACCAAGAAGCAAGTTTAACGTCCTCATGTTCGAACCTGAGTTTTTTCGGAAGCAAATGTACTGTATTGAAGAAAGTACTTGTGACATTGTTTGGTCTTTTCGGCTCCCCCGCAGTCATTCGGTGTCTCCGCAGTAATTCAGCGACCTCATAGTGATTCGGCGTCCGGCTAATTGTACCCCCTTTTCCCCCTTCGCTACGCCCCTGGCTGCAAGTACCAGTTTACAATTCTTCGGTATGACCTGACTGGGAAACTTCGGTCTGAACCGGGTGAGAACCAAACCTCCGCAGATGTGGTGACGCGTGCTCAACCGACTGTACCTGATTGGCCATTTTGGAAAAAGGTCAAATCTTAATTTTTAAGAAGTAAACCAGTCTCAATACTGTTTTCAAGATGACGTCAAAGTGTATAATTTGCGATGATTATTTTGCAAAACAATTATATCTTTGTATAATCTCAGGCAGATATCCATTTCAATGTAGATGTCAGTTTAGGCATAATGCTTTCCAAAATTTTGGAAAATTTGCAGAAATTTTGAAACATTTTTAAAAATAACAAAGTGACAAAAACATCAAAAGGATTTTTTCACGAAGACAATTTGTCGTTACTCTCGTTTTATTCCATTCCAGATAAAAACATTTTTGTATTATGTTATTGCTTATGACTCCTAATATTGCATCAAGACAAAAATTGAATACTTCGAAACTGAAGAGAATTTTTTAAGTCTGCATTGAGACCACATCTGGATTTCCATCACCAGAAGTCATGAAATCATCAGCAAAACAGCTACTTGACATAATTTATTGCATTTAACCGACAAATCAAGTTTCTAGAAACAACCTTTTTTAACTTTCGCAGAACCGTTTCAAAAGTGACCATCGAGTTGCATTTCAAATTTACAATATTGTAGCTCTTGTGCATTAGATTAGCGTCTCGAAACTGATTTAAGATTTTTTAAATTATCGAACCGCCACGGCAATTTGCATTTCCCATTTCTATTTTTCAGGTATTTCAGCAGAGCCGGAAAAATATCGATATCAGCATCGTGCGTTAATGAAACTATCCAATAGTAAATTGGAGTAAATAAATAAATTAATGAGCAAATAAATCTTCGGCAGTTACAGGGAACTACAAACGCATGGTGCAGACCATGCATGGAATTTATGGGAAGATGATTGTAGTTTGTAGTTCGGTTAAGATATTGGTATATGAAAAAATCAATAGAATAAAAAGTTTCTGGTACATGTATGTATTCTGCGTAATGTAAATCAAAGCTTTGTTTGCTGTCTCGCATGTTAGCTTATTTTTCAAAAATACATATTTCATTTTATATAAAAAAGGCCATCAGTGATCTTCCTGCACAGCGTGACGAATGTCACACCGGCTTTGTCCTGTTTTGTTTAAAATCACGTCATTCAAGAAAGCGTCAAATAGCTGCGGATATGCTTGAAACCTCAGTTACTTGTAATATCTCTTACTCTCGAAATATTTCCAAATAGTGCAGTTCTGGGAAGCTCTAAAGCCAATAGTAAGAGTAAGGTACGGCTACATTACTGTTTTCCAGCATGAATGCAAACGTCATCCAATGCGCTTCTAGGAATTCTTTTTAGATTTTTTAAAATCAGCTTATTCCACATTACTGCAGAAAGTCTACGTCACATTGTTCTGATGCGCATTTGCCGAATCTATTAAATTTCTTTATTTATGTCTGCTTCAAATATGCAATAGTTATCTTCAGGAGCAGGAGAAGCACATATATTGAATTTTAAGAGACTGATCCCAACTAGCGTATGGTTAACTTTCTATTTGATTAGAATGTAACCTACGCAAGATAAGCAGAGACCTAATCGCTGAGTGGTTTTTCATTGTGTTGAAATGGATTTTATGCTAAATAAGTCGCACATGAGAGCAACGCACTGCCGACTGCAAGCAGAAAAAATTCGTTTAGGCACGCATAATTAGCAGAGTGAAATTGCAACTCAGGAAAACGTCTGGAAACTAAAATTGCATTTCTTTTCCTCAGGCTTTCAGCCGATCCTTTTCTATTTATTTTGTTCAATCCACAGAAGACGCTTTCTCATTTGCAAAAATAACATCTGTGATTCTGGCTTTTACGCTACAACAAATTTAAAAGTTATGCGAAAGAAAAGTATTTCAGTTTGGTTCTCAATCTCAAGAATACAGTACTGTTATCAGGTCCTTTTTTTCTGTTTTCCACCTATCTAACTCATTTCATGCACTCTAAATTTCTTTTTCATACTAGAAAATGTTTCAAAATCTGCAGATATTTTGTCGCATCGGGTCATGAGTTTGGTGGAAAGTGAATGAAAAACTAAGGCGAAATTTTGCAAACACCTAAGTCTTTTGCAAAGCATACAAAACTTCTTTCCGCATGCTACAATTTCTGCAAATTCTGCCATGCCTCTTTTTCTCTGACGTAGCAGCATTGGACGTACATACAGGCTCAACCATGCTTTGTGTGGGCGCAGACGCGGTTTCCCAAACAACTGACACGTTTCAGAGAAAATCAGGGAAATACCGAGGGAGATACCCTGTTAAAGTTACCCGAGCGGGACAGGATTTCCTTGTCAGGTATTTTAATGATAAGCGCCGCACGGTGCCTTTCTCCGACTTTGCAGTTGAAATCCACTCATTTCATGAAATCAACAGAAGAATTGACGTTACACGGGAACTTGCAAAAATGATATCACTCAGGTGCAGCCATTTTGCAGGCGTGAATGCGAGTCTTTTGAGAGTGAAGTATCAGGCCCCAAATTTCTGGTGCCTGGTGGGTTTCAGGAACGTACATACGATCATCGTCTGACAATTAACGAAATGTGCGAACGTCTGAGCAAAAAAGCCAACCATTTATTCCAGAAATGGAAATATTAAAAGTGTAAGCACCTTATATGGATCGATTGCAATTTTTCTGGATTTCCTTTTTTCATCCCGCAGAAAAAACTGCCCTGAGTTTTTTCTATTTGTCCCAAATGAGCTCTCAGAATGTTCCTCAGCATGCAGCACATCTGATCTAAATTCCAATGAAATGTTGCACATTGTTGAAATCACGCTAAGAATCCGGTCATTCTACTATCTGAATAGCTCAGTTTCCCATACTGTGCAACTGTAAAGTGCTTGTGTGCATGGGCGTTCCGATACATTTTCCCGGTGGTCAACGTCGATATTTTACAGCCCTTTTCAGTTTGCTGATGATGCAATGCAAATGGACGTTCACGAAATACTTTACCCTTTAGACATCACAAAAAATGCCCAATGTTTTGGCAACAGTCACAAAAATGCGTCTCGTTGGCAGTAATAGCCAAATATATTACGGTAATTTACACAATAGGCTATCTGCAGATTTTCACAGCACGTGTTTCTTGGCAAAGAAGCATCGGTATGGTCTTTAACGGAACCACAAATTTTCTCTTGATTTTACCTAGAAAGACATTTCAGCGTCACTTAGAGACAAGAGCTGCAAACTGTAGGTATCTCGTCCAAAGCGATCAATCGCCCTTCCAACAAAACCTTGCTTGTCTTTGCCAATTTTTTCACAGTGTACACTCGATCATACAACAACCGGACAAGCGTTCATCTGATGTTGTCGCTGGAAACCAAGGTTTGACTTTTCACAAAGTACGAACCTATCTCTTTGCAGTCCAGGTCATTTCTGGAAGAGTCAGCGTCATAATCCATAGCTTTTTGTTTTGTTTTGCCTTGCTCTTACACCTCATCTTTTTTTTAGTTTGTTTGAACATTTTTTTGACAACACCAAATGACTCAGGTTTGGGCAGAGTTAGATGTTGTACGGCTGTCTAGTCCGATCCGTTCAGGAGTTATGGCTGATCATTGCCTTTGCACCAAAATTTTGGCGCGAGCGGAACTGACAGGGTTAATAGCAGTGAAGTGATGTCTTTTAGTTGTGGTTTGAGTTATGGAAAAATATCGGAATCGACCTCGGTTATGGGCAATGAAAAATGAAACACATCGGTATCGGCGCAAAAAGGCCTTTATGGTCGAGTTCTAGACTTCACATTTTCAACATATGTTTCGTCTTTTTATGCTCGCTCATTAGTATCATGCACTTTGGATAAAGCGAGAAAAGAAAACAGGATATCTAGTAAAGAAATTATTGAATCTAGTTAATACACAACAGTGATTTGCAAAAATATTCTTCTGATGTTGGTGTGTGAACATTTGATCGAAATGCTTGGCGTGAACACTGACTTGGAAGATGTAGATCGAAAGGCAAACCTTATTCGGTTAATTTCTCTGCTATTAAAAAGAGCTCCTTGAATCCTCTTCTGCGCTTTGTCGGTGACAAAAGAACACCAGGACAGGTCTTGCACATGATTGCAAACCTATAAAATGTCGAGCTGAACACTTTCAAAAGTGCTTTAGTTACCGGTCTAGTTGCGCAAGATAGCTTGAAAGAGTATCCAAGTTAAACAAAACGATGCGGAACTGCAAGAACATTTCTACTGATGGGTCCTCTGTCCAGGTTTATGTGTGTTTGTGGTAGACAACATGCACAACTGTCGGAATATTTCTTTGAAGTTAGTAAAAAACACCCCGTATGCTTTTGTACTTTGCAGTCCTTCGAGTGTCGCACAGCAGTGGCATATTTCGAACAAGAGATCTTCTTTTAGGAATATCTCTAAGAAATCTACTAATAGCCTTTAAAACACCAATAGAATGTTTAATTTCTGGAATTGATTTCAGGTCGTTTATTATTAAATTCAGTCTATGCGCAGCGCAGTGAACGAACGCTACTTTCGAGTACCTTCTTTTCATTTTTGCTTTCACTACGCTTTGTCTCATTACCGTCGAGCAGCCGTCTTAACCTTGACCGAGCAAGCAATCTAAGCAACCAATGTTTGCACGTTGTTGGAATACAGCGTTTGCAACAGACTCAGCGCTCAGTCCAGTCAGCGCTCGGACAGGCGTGCATCAAAGCATTTGCTAGAGCCTCTTCAATATGCTTTTGTATGGTTTTGGCTCCACCTTCGAAGCGAAACATAATCAAGTCCTTCGTATTTCACGAAGTGCTTGATTCTCCTCGTAAAGCCAAACCGTGTGTGGCACAGTATACAATCGTCGAAATTATCGTATAACTTCTTACTGTTTTCTTGCCATTGCCGTATCAAAACAGTATCGATTTGACACATTTCCATCGCCACGGGGGACTTTGTTGGGTTAGCCCCCCCCCCAAATCGAAATGTGAAACACTACAATTCATTGGAGATTTTATCAAGTTTTCCATATCGATTTCCCCCGGCACAAACGTAAAGCCCCCCCACACGCGGACGTAAAGTCCCCCTCGTGAAGACTTTCTAGCGACCGCTCTGATTTGACATACTGTACAACGGTTTTCCTACATTACTTCCGATATTCATGAACTGCAATGCATCAGTGTGAGCATCTCTGTGGCAATTTGCTAAAAATATGGTTTTCGCATTACCATGAAAGCTTTTATACTTTGTGAAGGGTGTCACAGTGAATGGTCCCTGCGATCCATGGTGAACAGGTTGTGGGAAAATTGCACAATACTTACACAAAAGCTCCTTTCAAAGAAGGAGAGTGCGTAATCCACGGTGAATACTGTGGTGGAAAGCACAGGCTCCATACGCATCCTTCTTGAAATCACGCTCAAGTGGAAGAGTTATACAAGTTTGCTAAAATGGTGTGCGTTCTGTCATCCGTTACAGCTTTTACAGAATTGATATATAATCCAATATCGCTATCACTGTGAACAGTAGATACCTAAGTGTGAATAGGTCTTAAACTATCTACAACTACGTTTGTGGTGCTCTCAGTGTGAGAAGTTTGAACCTCACTTCTCAATCTTTTGTCTGAAATGGTTTCTACACTTCGGCTATCCGAAATGCTTTCTTTTTTCACAAACTGCCTAATATCCATTTCTTGCAGACTTTTCACAAATAAGTCATACTTTCAACGGCGACAACAACATCAGCGGTGAAAAAAGCATGAAAGTTCGGCACTTTAGCAAAAATGTTTCAAGCAATGAGAAGTAGAACTATATGTTGACTGACACAACTATGGGACAACTTGCTAAAGTTAGAACACCACGCATCTTAAATGATTGAGCTGATATATTACGAAAACGTGCCACAACAAACATAGCTTTGCACTCAGTACTCACTCAGAAGTCAGAAATAAACCTTAACTTTTAAGACGTATTCCCACAAACCTGCATAGCCATATTCTAACAAGGCATATTTTATACCGTGTGAAAAAAACTCTGCATAAGCGCTGCTTGATTTAAGTCACATTATTATCGTATAATGTCTTCAATGAAACACGCAACGCACTAGACGTAAAGCATGCATCGCAGTAACAAGGAACTCACAAGCACATGAAAGCACATGAAAGGACACGTTGATATGCACGTGGCGGTAGTAGAATTGTATACGCTTGATGGCGCTAACACACTTACTTTGATGAAACACAAGCGTAAAGGGCAAACGCATGAATGACTCCATCACGATTATTATAGTCTAGTGCTGCGACGATTTATAAAATGCATGCGGGAGTGGGATGCTGCGAAGGACCAGGGATCATTTAGGCTGCAGACCTCCATAGGACGAAGCTGCTGTTGCAACCTCTCCGGTAGTGTTGGGTTGGTTTTGTGATTCACCACGAACGGGATGTGCGTGAAGAATAACACCATCATATGTGTATAGCGAGTAAGCAATTGTAAGAGAGATTGCGAGCATGATATCTATTGTTGCTTGCTGCCACGGTGCGAAACTTTGCGCATAATTTAAGAATATGAACGGCCAGAGCAACATGAGCAGTGAAAAGACAAGAAAGTTAGACATTCTCGCAAAACTATTTCAGGCAATGAGATGCAGAACTATATATGTCAACAATACTATCGGGCAACTTGCTGAAGTTGGAACACCACGCAGGCAACGCTGAGCATATTATCCAGCAAAGCAAATTGCGATCAGATTCGGCTGCGTCACTCTTATGGTGTCTTGACGCCACAGCAAATAGAGCTTTGCACTCAGTGCTCACTAAAAAGTCAGAAGGAAACCTTAACGATAAAGACGTATCCCCACAAATCTGCATAGACGTATTCCAACAAGCCAAGTAATTTTATGCTGTGTGAGAAAAAACTTGTACAAGAGGCGTTTGATTAAGCTATTCACTCGGGCACGTTGATCACAGTCTCACACTAACAATGGGTTTTTCAAACTTGTGGAAGCACTGTTACAGATTTACTTATGCTTCTTTTCACACAGTATGGTTTTCTTAACCTGTGGGCCACGGAAAAATTTTAATGGCCCACGGCCTGTTATTGTTGAAATTGAGTAGGTTTTTCAAGCTGAATGTTTTAATCTTTTAATCGAAAACGTAGACGACTCTTCAGCTAAAAACGTCATAATATTACGGTCTCTGGTCAATACGTGTTAGAAATTATTGCAAAATGGAAATTTCCACATAGCCTATCACGTTGTGCACAACATGCATTTACTGAAGGCAGTTTGAAGCAGACAAGTGAGTCTTGTAGCAATGAAAACGAAATCAAGAAGTTGGCTTAATATGGAAGATTACTTGATTATCATGTATTGAGCCTCGAATATTCATTCTCCTGTCCGCTCCTTCGGGGAAGGTCGCGGGGCCAGTAGACATTGGAGGACTTGACATACGTCACGGTCAACAGAAATCTCAGACAGTTCTGCTGGCTCGACACCAAGACGGGACGAAGCAAGGTCGGAGATCAGGGGCGTCGGAAGGGGGGGGCAGGGGGGGTCAAGGTCACTTGGACATTAAAATTTTTAGCAAAAAAGTTTGGTTTCTTAGTTTTGAGTGGGAAAAAAAAAAATTTCACCACTTTTGGCTCCCCCCTGGAAAAATTTTGGAAAAATCCCCTAGCGGCCCACGCCTGGAAAAGATCCTTACGACGCCCATGTCGGAGGTGTAGCCACTCCATCTGGTCTTTGGGCGAACTCTTGGCCGCTTTCTCGTGAGTGCAGCCAGCAGGACTTGCCTCGCCAATGTTTCCAGGGACATTCTAGACACATGGTCGAATCAACGTAGCTGAGATCTTTCGGAAGAGAAGTGGTTGACATTCAGGGCTTTGCAGATGGAACAACTGCGCATTTTGTCGCTACATGTCGCACTGTGAACTCTTCAAGAGAGCGGAGGCATTACGGGGATGTTGCTTCCTTGACCTTTCAAAACGGTGGCAACGGGAAGGTGCTTTTTGATAACCGTATCACTGGTAATTTCACGGTGTATCAAGATCGACTAAACAATTCATTGCAGCTATTCGCTGACACAGAAAATTCAGAACGGTTTTTTATAATATCTGTTGTTATATTTGAGGTCAACATTGTTGCTAAACAGAAAAAAGATAATTCGTAACAATTATTTTTGTATTTTAAGAGCTCCCCCCCCCTATCGCTGTTTCGGCGTCGGAACGTTTCGAAAAATATCTATGTTTCTAACTATGCAAAACATCTATGTTTCTGTCACAAACCCCCTGAGCTTCGAATATCTATGCTTCTAACGAAAAATAGGCTCAGCCTTCGCATTTGATTACAACGCACATTGCTGTACTAAAAGTAGCTTATCGCTATCAGTAATGTCACTGTCTCATTGCATTACCTGCCAGGGTGTCTGTGTTCAACTGTCACATGCAGGATTCCAATTCAGTGAGTTCAAATAAACCGCATTGCACACCAAAAGAACTCATATTCGCACAATAAAACCAAGGAAGCTTGTGTTACGAACAAAAACGTATGAGTGTGCTTATTTGAATTGAAACGATAATTGAATACTGATTTTTATTATAGTTATAAATCACATCTTCCCTTAATACGTATGTGAATGGACGATTTGTGCAGTGAAGATGGTCAGACCGTCAGAGAGTCTATGAAAAAAAGGTTGTTTTGTAGTGTCACGGTAGCAAAAATATCGTTTTTTGTGATACAACTTTCTGTTTGAACAAATGAACCACATACGAACGGCCGTACACGGTCACCCCCAGTTGTCTCTGAAGTGTAGGCTGCCAAATCATACCAGTTTTGACGTTTTCGACCGGTGCTTCTGCAAAGTTGAAACGAGGGCATGTGAAACGCTACCCAGTTGTTATAAGCCTTTAGGTGGCCTCGTGGTCATGACTTTGCCCCAGGTCTCGCTTTCTATAAACCGGCCCTGCCAACAGTGAAAGTTTTCCTAGAGCAATTGAGCATGGGAAAGTTAAAATATTTGGAAGCAACAGTATCGATCTAAAATCCATCGCCTAAACGTCCATCGCCGAAACGGCGTCGCAGAACTGTGCCATTCCGCCATCTTCTGATGTGTGCGGTCACTGTGTCACGATTTGGAGGAATTCCTAAGTATTACCTGGGCATGTTTGAACAGCATTGGATGGGTTTTTGTGTCATGCAGGGAATGCGAAGTAAAAAGAACAAGTGGTTGATAGAAAAACTACAACTGAGGTAGAAATTGATATCGGCTAAAGAAAGTGTAGAATTTCATTAACTGAAAGGTCAGCTAATTAGAAAAAAACGGTTGAAGAATGAAACAAATGAAAAAAGTAACAAAGAGAAAAATTACTTGTGCAGCTTCAATAGACTTCTTCCACAGTTCAGCTTGTCAGTCAAGTACTGACAGCTTTTTTCCTGCTCCACAGATGAACAACTCAAAGTACGGTGGGTTAAGTGATGCTGACGATGTGATTAAAACTATGCACTCATGGAGTTTTGGTGCCGTTTTCGTTATCACCGTTAGTTCATGGAGCTTATGTGATTTGCGCAGATGTGTGTAAACTCTAATGGGGTTTCAGAATAGCTGACAGCATCCCAGATCACGAAATACAACTTTTATTGCTGGTGTTCACATGAAAGATACGCTCTCTACAACGGTGGGTTGCTGAAAAGATTCACATGAAAGATTTCACATAAAAGGTGAATTGCTCTACAATGGTGAATTTCTGAAACGATTGGCAACATGATGCCTGCCTAAGGTGAAAATCTTTAATAAGAGGAAAGAGTTAAATTCACAAAATATCCTGAAGATTATTATAATTTTCTTACCAAAATTTTTTTCCGATGTTTGAAACAATTTTTGCCCGAAAGACAGTTGAGGTCTACATCGCTCCCTGCAACCCCGTATCCTAAGCTTATGCTTTGCATGAAGTTTTCCTTCCATCCTCTGAGCACGAGGCTCGATGGGAGGGACGTACATTTTGCAAGTCTTTGTTATGACCCGAGCGGAAATTGATCCCAACGTACCCAATATAGTGGCTCGTGCTGAACCAACTGCTACACTTAAGGTTTTGTGTTTGACGAAAACGCGCTTAAATTTATGTTGCAAATTGCCGCACTTGATCAAATACCTACATTCGTAACTCCGTGACACGCAATTCGGCCGCAGAACTATTTCCAGAATAACCTTGAGCACTTTCATAAGGCTTTTATAATTGATCCAAAACCGATTTTGTCCGAGTTCACTTACAGTAAAATTTTCTCACATTAACTGGGTGATGTATCACTTTAAAAACAAAAATGTAGCAACGTTGTTTCGGTTTTGTTCTTTCGAGAACATAAACCTTAATTTTTGTTACTTTCATTTGCTGGTTGGATTCAGGGTCGTGACGCGTGCCACAGGGGTTAGTAAATGGAAGCAACCACGGAAACGCTCACTTATGTCTTGTCAGAGGGAACGTTATTATATGACACGCTCATACAAAACCAAAAATAAACAAACCCTAGGAACGCCCGAGAGACTACTGCGTTTTGCCATCGTCTTGTGAAAGTGTCACATAGTGGAAGAAAAACGTTAACACTTGTAAAATCATCATGCATTTGAACTAACTTAAAAATTTTTAGTGGAGATGCACAGCATTGAAAAAACATACACATTGTTTCTAATCAAGGCATCAAGGGTGTTTTGGAAATAGCTATCATTAGTTTAGAAGAGCACTTACTTCTTTGTGAATGTAACGCAAACTTTGATAGGCGTTTTTCACCCCATGAGCAGACACTTGATACCCGATTGTATGCACTTGTTGCAAATTTAGCATGCACACACTGGCATGTAACGGTATACTGAACTTGAGCCCTGAGTGAATTTCGCCTCAGCCTGATCGTAGCACAAGTAATTTTATTTGTCTCTGAACGTCGTGGTGACTCTTTAGTGTGGCATTGAGCAGTACACCGCAATGTTGACATCTGATAATCCAAACCGTTTGCACTTCTAAGTGAAGGTAAATGAAAACAACAGTTAAAAAATAAAATCAATATATTTTCCATCAGCCGTCAGTGACATTAAATTTTAATGAAAAGTGATAATGAAGGCAGTTATTTGAACGTTGCAACGTTATTAAAAACGTGGGCTTGTTTGATACATAACCACCAAGATTGTATAACGTGGCGACATTCAAAATTCAAAATAACGGAATATTGCCCGCTGCCGCTCTATTTGACAAAACCAGGGGAAGTCATAGGGAAAGCACCCGGTAACCAACACAATAAACCGGCGTGTTTCCACGCTTTATGGCGTCTCAAGAGCTCCCCAACAAACTCACTTTACCGGCTTGTTTTAGTGATTTCCCCATATGGTCTTGGAGAGTAATATTTTGTGTGATGTATAGTTGCATGTGTTTATAACAGGGGTCGGCAACCTACGGCCCGCGGGCCAGATCCGGCCATTCAAGCGAAATCATCCGGCCTGCGGCGCCTTTACTACAAATTGAAATAATTTTATGGCCCGCCTAGTGGTATTATATTTTGTGAATCCACCCTCCTTGCAACATTTTTTATTGCATAGGTATGAGGAATTACGTATGAGAAAGCGCACTGTCCTATAAATGTACTTTTTATCGCATTTTGTGCTTTCGTTATGAACTGTGAAAATCAGGAGTTGATCTGATTCAAATTCCATAGTTTTAACAACATTTTAAACAGCGAAGGGAACAGACTTGTTGGTGGAAAGTTAGTACAGCCTGTCAGACTTCGCCGAGTTATGGTTGGCCCGCGACTAGGGAAAGGTTGCCGACCCCTGGTTTATAACATAGCACATAAAATAGTTTCAGGCAGCAGCCAGCATGCAATGGTACCTGAAATGGGTCAAGAAATGAACAAAAAAGAGTTGAAAATTAATGAATTAGACGTGGTGGTCATTGGTGACCCGAATTGGGCATAGTAATGAGGAAATCTAAACAGCTGTAGCTGTCAAAAATTAAAAGCGGAGACCAAGTTTGTGTAAGAAAACACTTGTCGGGAAAACCACTTATTTGCCTGTGTTTATACAAACCATTACACTTCAGCAAAACAAGCAATGCATTTGAACAACCACACTACAGCACGGAAAATTAGTAACACCAGCATTTTTCAAACACCATCTGATTTTACGCTTTCAATCATTCATTTTTATACCCCCTTTTTCTCTGGGGAGGGTCGCGGGGCAGCAGCCAAAGGAGGACTTGAAATACCTCAAGGTTCTGCTGGCTCTACACCCTGACGGAACGAAGCCAAGTCGGAGATGTAGTCATTCCACCTGGTCCTGACTAAGTTTTCTGAAGAAACACTTTAAAGGACTGCGAAGCCACAATAGTGGCTGTAACTTTGTCAACTCATAACTTGCCGACAGATAGAGCTAGAGAGTTGCTCAAATCATCTGCAGATTCGGCAAATTTTCCAGTTTAGATTTAAAAAAATTATCGTTTTGGGTTTTTTTGTGGGTGACGTCACAATTAGGCCATGTTTGTGCTTTTTTGGCCAGGTTTGTCTTGTCCTGGGCGCCAAACCAAAGAGTCATTCTTGGCTCAAGTATTTTTTTGGAAACTAGGTAATCATCCGAGTCTTCAGGGCCCTTGATTGGCTTTCTAGCAAAACTGGAGTCAGAATCATGGCTCAAAAACTCGAATTTCGGCAAAAATGCAAAAGTTCCTCGCAATGTATGATTTGCCTTCTCAGGACAAATTTTGGCCAGCCATGACTTGGCAGCAGATTGAGCTAGAGAACTGTTCAAACCCTCTGAAGACTCGTGAAGTCTTGTAGTTCGGAATTATTTTTTTGGGGGGGTTTGGGCTTTTTGGTCAATGACGTCATGATAGGTGTATGTTTTGCGGTTATTTTGATCACGTCTCGGCCGATCTAATGAGCCGATTTTGTGGCTCAAATTTTTATTTGATTCTAGGCTATCATACTAGAGTCCTTGATTATTCCAAAATATTTCAGGAATTTCCGGAGGAAGTTGGGGGGTTTCCCTAATTAATTATTGGAAGTTTGGCAATAATGTTGAAACCCGAAATGCTAGAAAGTTGATCAAGTGCTCTTAAGACTCGCATTGTAGACTGGAATCCAATAAAACTTTAGCCACAACATCGGCTCGTTTTGTCGGATCCCAGGGGATGATGATGTCATCCAAATGTAAACCAGATATGCATAAACATCCGGCCATCATTTAAACATAAACAAAAAAACCGACATCTAAAATTGAAACAATTTTTTATTGCAAACTACAAGACTTCCCCATCTTTAGAGGGTGCGAACAACCTTCTAGCTCAATCTGCTGGCAAGTTATGACCAATTATGTCCATGGGTATAATATACCCAGGGTCAGCGTATGTGGGGATGCAATTATTACCAATTTGGGTTTTTGAGCCATAACTCTGGCTCTAGATATGCTAGAAAGCCGATCAAAATCTGTAAAGACTCGCATCATACCTTAGTTTCCAAAAAAAACATGAGCCCAAAAATGGCTCGTTGGGTTGACGCCCAGGGCTAGGTAAAATAAGTCAAAAAGGTGCGAAAACATGCCTCCATTGTGACGTCCCCACAAGAAACTCCAAACCCAATTCAAAATATTTTTTAATCTAAACTAGAAGACTTGCCGAATCCGTAGAGGTTCTGAACAGCTCTCTAGCTCTATTAGTCGGAAAGTTATGACTGGACAAAATCACAGCCACTATTGTGGCTCTGCGGTCCTTAAGGGGGTTAACTCGTTCGTTTCAGTTCTGATTTCATTGCCATGTGGTTGCAAGCAGCAGGCAACTGACCAAGTGCATGTTGAGACCCCTGTTCAAAGGATGAAAACTGTAACAAATCGTCCGCATAAAGCAAGCGGTTGATCCTGCAGATCCTACAAGTAACAACCTCACTGAATCGGCTGTGACTGTCTGTCCAACTCATATAAACTATGAAAAAGAGTGGTGAAAGCACACATCCTTGTTGGTGTCCAACACGCACGCCACGCCTAACGACTTGATTTTAACCGCGATGACAAGGAAACAAATTTCTGAGACGGAATACGTTGGCTTGACGGCCAATAACAGAGATTAACGCGGTGCTCCCGCAGCGCGACCCAAAGCTTTTTACGAGGATCTTGGTAGTTTGCTGTCTGTCCGTCAACAAAAAATTCGTAGGCGTCTTTGGCATACTACAAAGATTTCTTGAAAATTTGCTGAAGAGTGAAAATGTGGTCTGCACTACTACTACCAAGGCGAAGACTGCACTGGTATCCTCCAGCTTTGGTTCAAATGTTGCGTTGAAACCTTTTTAGGAGAGAGATGCCCCGGTATTTGTTGCATAGCACACGAATCAGCCAAGACCTTCTCGATTCAAGTTTTTCAAAACCTCAGGTTGGATTTCACCGCAACCTGCAGCTTTCCCAGTCTTTAGTATTTTGATAGGTAGGAACATTTCAGCTGCAGTGATAGGTATATCCTTCATCAAATGTACCTCATGTGTGTCCGATGATGTGGTAGTGATTGGGTTCAAAAAAGCGGTGAAATGCTCTCTCCATCTGCCAAGGAACCTCACTGCCACGCAAGGCGCCATTTTGGCCGTAGATGGATTCAGCAGTATGTTTTTTTGCCGTGGCCACATCGTAAGGTTTACCAGAACACTTTGTTAGCTTGACAGTAATTGGATTGTAGTTTATACCCGAAATGTCCACGACTCCATTTTGGAGTTTTAAGATGTGGGTCTGCAGACTTCACCCTCAACGAATCACGAATTCAAAAAAGTTTTTGCACGTTTATGTCATGCAAAACTACTGTTTAGTTGTGACCCAAAATGGTTTGAATCAACTTGAAACAGCTGGCTTTGCTCAAAGATCTTTTCTTAATGACTCATGATATATGCGCAGAGAATTACGCAATTTGTATTCTTGTCCTAGACATTTATCTACTGCATATTTGAAAGTAATTCTAAAAACGTTTGGTAGGCGTTAAGGCCAGTTTTCTTGTTTTTGCAAGAGATGGCTTGATGTGAAAAGAACTAGCCTTTTCAGTCAATTATTCTTGCTAGAGAAGGCAATTAACAGAAATTGAAATACAGACCAAGTTAGAATCGCTTGACGTTCCAGTAAATAACACTGCGTTCTCAAACAAAGGAAAAACATTTGAAGAGGTACCTGGTACCTGTATAAAATAAATAATATAAATATGTTTTGCAATTACAAAGAAAATTGCAAAAATTTTATTGACTTATTTTAACCACTATTGACTTTTCCTTACTGCATCAGGGTGGTATTTTATGAGCAAAACATTTTCAACTTCTAGATAAATCTTTCTTCTATTATTTTTCCTGACCCAGGAAACAATTTCTGACTTGCATTAAAATTTTTTTTTGTAAATGCAAAAGATGTATAGGATACAAACAGAACTTTTCTTTTGATACCCTTTTCTTAATTTGTCACTGTTAAAAGCGATTTTTTAATCACTTTCATTACCTATTTTTCGACGTGTGCACATCCTGTGGGAATTATATTTTTGCTTCCTGCTTTGAAGCTAGAAGTAAGAGCATGTCCTGTGAAAAAGCGTACCCAGTAAAAGATGGCACGCTAATTCCTCTATTTGCCCCATTCGTAAGAAATGCTTTCGGGAAGTAGTGCAACATACATCTAATCTAAAACGTTCATAAAAATATGAATTAGAGACAAAATGTCAGTGACCTTCATGATAAAGCAAGCCATGGGATGAGCTCCTTTACCTACTCTTGAGTGTTTGGAACACTAACCTATAAAACTTCAACAAACATAACAGCAAAACATTTCTCAATATATTTCTACAATTTCTTCTGATTACACTGCATCAACTAAAAAAACAAAAAGTGCCAAACATTTCCTTTCAATAGTACACCAGAAAGTATATGCAAACAAAATGACTTAACGAGGAATTCTTGATACAAAAATAAATTTTGAAGGAAAACTAATATTACAAAGTGAAAAGAAAAACATGCTGATACCATATTATGAAACATGTGGCAAGATGTCACTTGCAAGATTGGGCATTCATAGGTTTGTGATATATCTAATTATTTAAATTGCATTCTATCACAAAACAAGAAACGAAACCGAAACGAAGATATCAAAAAACTGTTTTGAAAATAATTTTCCAATGAGCTACTGTAAGAACCAAGTATTGCACCATTGCACCTATTCCCGTTAACCCTTCGGGGACGGCTCATGAACCCAGTGAATATTTTTTAATGTTGAAACTTTTGTCTACGTTCCATAATAAAACCATAAATAAATTTCTTTTTTCAAATTTTTCTTTACTTTGTTTGTTTCATTATGTTCCCATTTTGGGAACGTTGGGGTCTACTGCTACTTGAAAATACATAAAACTGACTACGTTTCTCTCTGGCAAAATTAATGAGAAATTGCTTGTATTTCTTTAGTGATACGAGTATTTACTAGCGTTTGAATTTCCTTTCTGCAGATTGCTTTTCAGACATATGTTTAGGACCGTAACCAGGAATCCCTCTGCAAAATATTTCGCCCCCCCTGGAAAAATGTGTTGAGCATAGGTAAAAACTATTGAACATAGCTTAAAAAATTTGAGCCCCTCTCAGAAAACTCTTCGCCATCCGTGGTGTCCCAAGCTGGTTACGGGCCTGCATATGTTACACATAAAATACGCTGGTTTACTTTTCATAACATGACAAAGCCAAAACACCAATTGCAGAAAACAGCCGCATATGCCAGCGACTCTTAAGACTTCACCTCACTGTGCGTGGAACAGTGCACTGCATTTCTTATGAAGTCTCTTTTCAAATTTGTCACATTAAGGCTTAGTGCTTTTTTATGGCAGAAAACACATCTTGTGAGACATATTTCAGTGTAGGTTCCACGCTGTCGTATCTTATTGTGTTTTGTTGCGCTGTAGGGCTACCCAAACGGAACGTTGCTTCTGCTTTTACCAAATACCTTGCAATTTCTCTTCAAAATTAGAGATGCGTAGCCTTCGTGTGGTTGGCATTGCTGTAAAAGCAAACAACCGCCACAACAGAAAGATTCAAGCTGTTGCTAAATAGGTTCTATACCACCACATTCGTGATCGCAGTCGCGGTCGGTATGATGACAGCATACGGTCGCACACGTCCACGCCACCCATCTCTTGATTGTACATCTTCACAAAGTGTGGCTGTTCTACTGCTCTTCTGTGTTCGTTTTTAACCCGTCTTTCTGTTTTGCTGATAGGTGTCACAGTAAAATAGTGGCTAGCAATCGTGACTGGGCAGTTATCGTTCCATCTCACACAAGTAGCATTGCCATCTGAACCCTAATTGTAAGATCCTCTGGGCTGTTTCTTACAGTCCTTGTTTGCAATCAAAGGACAGCGTCCAGTTCGATTTTCTCTAACTGTAGCCTACCACAGGCTCTGATATCTTTGGCAGCCAGGTCACACGGCAACTGGTGGCTTGCAAAAAATTATCAAAGAAAACAAAATGTTGTTTATCTCTGCTTACTGGACTAAGTGTGGTAGATGCAACATATGATCCTAATGGGGTGGTTCTCCGAGAATCTTTTCCACAGTATATATCCACGTTTTACGGAAAACCGTCAACACCTCACAGCATCCATGTTATATATTCAAATTTCACTGGTTTTCAATTCATAAACTGTTTAAGCGCTGTGGAGGCCTCGATACGGAACCATTGATTCATCTATACTTAGATTTTTGTGAAACACACCAAACTGTTGACAGTTGGTCTTGAGTTTTTCTAGCAACGGTAATATTTATGCCAATTTAGAAAAGGCTAAATTTTGATTGTTATGTGGATGCAGTAGGACTGTTTGGAGGGCAAGAGACAGAAGATTCGACGACCGCTAAATAGCTGCATCAGTGAAACACTCACCTAACACAGTGAACCACCACCACCACCAACCCCCACACACACAAGCCGTGGTTTAAGCACTAAATATTTAAAATGTTCAGGCAAAACACTATTTCAGAAAAAAATGCAAGTTTGAAGTACTTTTGGTTGTTTGATTTCGCTGAAATGTACAAGTGGTCTTATTTTTTACCCATGACTGTAGCACTATACCATCATGCTGGCTATTGTGGGAAGCCATTTCACTGTATATCTGTAATGAAATAGATTGGTGTATGTGACAAACTCTTCACATCTGTCCAACAACGAGTTATTTCAGCAGCATTGTAGTGTGAAATAAGAATGGTATAGAAAGTTACCTCAATATTGTTCTCCTATTACTGAACGTCTGTTGCCAAACATGAATATTTCTGTACTGAAAAGGACCAACGTTCCCATTTTGGGAACATCATTTCCAAACTCTTTGTGAGGAACGAGATGGACACAAAATTGTAAACTTACGCTTGGATCAGTTGAATATAACTATAAAAATTATTTACATGGCATGTTTCCTAGAATTTTTTTCGAGCTTACAATAAACAAACAAAGATTAGCTTAGCCACCCGAAAAACTACGTTTTGACTGAATATGAAACGCCATGGAAACAAAACAACATTTGGGATTTCATGAAGTGGGAGTATTTTCATAGCACCAATCTAGAAGAAGTTTCTGAAGAAATCTGGATGTACATTTTTAATCCGTGAAATAGTTACGAGCATTTAAAAACATGTTCCCATTTTGGGAACGTTGGTCTCTAAAGAGTTAAAGTGTTCTTGCTCTGTAATTAAAACTCGCAGTTACAGCACAGGAAATTCGTTTTGCATAAAATCGGGTGCAAGTTAAAACATACCTGCTGTATTTTACGAAGTTCAGCATTTCATCACGAACTTAATATTACGTAAAGCGTTTATACGGTCTCCATTTTCGTGTTTGAATTAACATCATGCTAGGCATAACAATATCCGCGCTAAAAAATTGTTTTTATAATATGTTTAGTTGAACTAAAACATAACAGATAAACTTTTGTTGAAAACACGCGTAAACTTTTGTTGCTTCGACAACAAAGTGTTTCGATAACAAACAGCATTATGCTTCGAAAATGTCTTGTCACACCAGTTAGAAAATTTTGAAATCAGTTAAAAAGCTTTTGAAAAAAACATTTAGAAACAAAAACAACAAACGCAAAAAGATAATAAATTATATTATGTGAAAAGGAGTATTTTGCAGTTAACAGAAAACAACTTCAGTAATAAGTACATAGGTTTCACCACGAGCTACTACAAATTGTGTTTAAGCAAAATGGCGGCATTCAACAATAGGACGCATTTTTTAAATAACAATCACACAACACCACTAATATAAAGTTGTATATTTTCAGACAGTCAACAGAAAGTTAATGGTAACTGTAAAACGTTTGTGCAGTAATTTTGCCAAATGCCACAAACGAATTGAAAAGACGAAATAGAAATAAAACAGCCCAATAAAATTGTTTTGACGCAACAATAAGATTAAAATATTAATTGAACGTTTTTCAGTGATCACTTCTTTTTGTTTACCTTCATGATTGGTTAAAAGCACGTACAGTGACATTTCGAAAAATGTGCAATTGTTGTAAAGTAAAAATAGTTGAAATTAGTCTATTTTTTTCACATCTTATTGTCGTGTTGCAAGAAGGTAAAATTTGCAAAAGGCAGATTTGTGGAAAACAGTTGCAAGAGATTGTAAAAGTTTGGAAAGCGTCAGAAAAGCGAAAAGGCATACCCTGACTTGTGCTTGTAACCTAAGATACTGCATGATGTAAAAATGTTGGAAACATCCATTACAAAACTTTTAAAAAGTTGGATGTCGGTCATGCTGCACAAAAGTATTATCGCCACATTCTGCGCGAAAGATCGTTTTTATTCCACCTGCAATCCAAGTTAACCAATTTAAGATGTGTAGGTCCGAATGGCTTGATCAATTTTTGTCCGGCACATCGGGCAAGATTTCAAACCCCTGGTACATTCCATGCAGCAGCAGATGTGACCGCAAGGAACGTATACCATGTCACCCAGTCTGTCCAAACATACCTGTACAGAAAGTAGGCATTGCATAAAATAAATTAAGCTTAGTTCAGGCATAAAAATGTCGTGCGCATTACTTTGTTGATTCAAAATGTGCAAACTATCTCAAAAATTGTTATTTCAGGTTTTGTTGTAAACAGTTGAATCCCCACATGATGAAAATATTTCTTCATTTGACTTAAATAGCCAGAAGCTTAGACAAAATGCAAGAAGATAATTAAGTAAATATGTACTCAGGCAACTGCCCAACAGCGACCAAATTGCACCAGACTTACATGATGTTTTTTATTCTGACTATTATGTAAGATTTTCTTACTTCACTCAAATAAACTCAGATTCTATTGCTTTGTTGCTATATTTAGTTCAATCGCAACACACGTGAGCAATGTTTGAAAGTGAGATGCAGTACGTCAGGATGTGCGAACTTAGATTCATGTCAAATTCTTGTTCAAATCAATGGAGTTGGTAAAATGAAGCTGAAGTTTAAAATATTTGTCGAAACTACTATTCGAAATTAATGTAATTTTGATAAGGCTGTTTAGTATCCCGATATCATTGATCCAAGGTTTTAGAAATAAAACATAGAAAAAATAGCGACTGAAGTTCTAAACCAGTGTTTAGTAGCAAAGCACCGGAGGGATACAAAACACAGTCGGAGCTTTTACATGGCAAGATGTAAAAGAATGTTTTAGTGTGATCTTTGGCTAAAGACAAGCAGATCTTTACTTCGTTGGAAACCTGAGGTACAATTTACTAAATGTCACAAACTCAGGGCATAAATAAAAACATATAAAACAATTGAAAAATTTTGAAACACTAGAAATAATGTATTCCAACAATTTGCTTATTTGCGAGGCAACATTAGGCACCAATTGCATTTACCTTGCATCGACGTTGATCCTCAAGATCCATTAGCTGCTTTTTCAGTTTCATCTGAAAATTAATTTGGCTTTCAGTGGATTGGGAAGTCACGACTGGTCGGCATTTCTGAGGCGTGCAAGATCGACCAACCTGCATAGTAAAAATACAGCTTTTGATAAATTTGAAATTTGAAGAAAACAAAAACTTTCCCAATATGATCACATTTGACCAGCTTCACACGTCAACGCGATCGTAATCCAAGCAACAGTCCATTTGATGTCCTTGAATGGTTACGATAGAAAGTTTCACTATGCTCGCTTTGAAATTCCTGTCGAGTATCACGAGTGGTGTATGGGTGTCATTCCCGCATATAATCGCAGCTACTTTCGTTGTTAATGCTGGAATGGTGGCAGGCTAATGGAAGCATCGCGCGTGCTGCATCTTACACCCATCCATAAGCACTGCTGCGACAGCCACTGCAGTAGTTTTGAGCCGAAATTTCAGCCATAACGCAGCTGGCGATCACGCTAGAGTGTCAATAAAGGCCTCATAAGAAGCAGATTTTGTTATATCTGCTTTTAAAAAAAGAACGAATAATTGGCCATTTTTTTCCCTGGTCTCAATAAAGGTTCTTTGACGACGCGATATCCGAGAAATTTAACTGCCAATTTACCCAAATCTTTTAAATCGAAAAGAGACCGACACGAAAATACGGATCTCATGTACGCTTGGTTGAGTCTCCAACGCAATCGGTCCACGAGTTACGGCCGAAATTGTTAAAAATCCAGTGGATTAAAGGGTTTGCTGAGCACGAAGCTGGGCGGGACAAAAGTACCGTTTTTCAATTTTCTGTGTGATCCAACCGGGATACGAAGTCAGCCTACCAGCTTTGGTGACGCTTAGTCTATCCTAATGTACTACATAACCATTAAATGCTAGAATAAAGTAGTTTAATCCGTCATTGGCAGGTTCGAAACTTTCGCAGAGGTATACATCCTGTGACGGCGCATCGTGTCACATTCCTGTAGCGCGTAAGGAAGTGCTTCAAAAACGGAGCTACGCACAACAGTGACGCAGCCAGGATTTTTGTTAAGGAGGGGCCAGTCACTGACGTCGTCAGAACTTTATCTTTAGCTATTTTGCATAAAAACTATTTCGATGCGACAGCTCAATTTCTGATTGATTACCACAGGATATGACGACAAATGTCTTCTACGAGACGGCATCAAACAGTTGAAATTGATGTAAAGGACCAGTGAAAAATCTTAGCAAGCTTGTTTTGGGAGTGAACCACCGTCTCCCCGGCCTCATACTGGCTGCGCTACTGACGCACAAGCAACAATAGAGTTAACCTGGCCGAACGAGAAACCTCAGTTGTTGCTTGCCCGTTGCATTAGCGAACTTAGCGTTCTTTCCGTTGCGTGCTCGGATCTGCATAAGAAACCGCAACTAAATTCCTACAGCCATGTACATGAATGTTTCAAAAAATACTTTTTGCCGATATAAAGATGAATGTTCCGAAATAAAAAGTGCATGAATATTCCAAAAAATACTTTTTGCGGGTATAAACAAGCTTTCTAAAACTATTCCTCTTGCACCATTAGACAGGCGAAAACTTTACAAGCTATCCACATACTCTTTTCTCTTTCTGGAAATGTCAATTCGTTCATATTTTTCATAAAACCCACCCCTGCTCACCTTGTTTTTCATAACTGAAGAATTGCTTTCGTGAATGAACAACAAATTACTAGGTGCGTCTGGCATTTGCTCATCAACGTTCATTGAATTTGTGTCAAGTTCGTTTTCATTACGTTCTTCAGCATCCATCTTGTCTTCGTTGCGACAAAACGCATTTGATGAGCAACCCGCAGCAACATTTGCGATTGTTTGTTGCTCTTCTTCTGTTTCTTTGCGTCTGAAAACGTATTAGTCTTGTGTGGTTCTTAGTTGATTTTAAAGTACAGTGCGTAGTTGCAAAACCTCCTGGTGAAAAACAAATATGCAAAATTAATGTTCAAAGTATGAAAAATTGAAATGTCAAATTTATAGATATACGAAAACATTTAATCAAAAGCCACTAAATACACTTTTGATGTAAACTTTTTAGAGCGGATTTTCAAATCTTTGTGACCTTGTGGTTGTTTGAAAATCTTCTGTCATTTTGTCACACTCCAACCGTATAAGCAATCATTGCAACCAATTTTTGGTGAATGTTTGCAGCGTTCACAGAACGAATGATATAGTAAACAGTAGCATATTTTTAGAAAATACATGACTATCCAACAACTACCCTTGCGAATAATTTGCAAACACTCAATTCACACTTTTTGATTTTGTTCGCAAGTAACATCTTGAAAGGAAAACTCTTTTATTCAAGAGAAACTAATGAAACGCCTTGTCAGCTTTTGGCCATTTTAGGATTTTTTTCATGTTTCTGAAGATACAGTAGATTGATGTCAATATAACGTGTGTACTTCAATTAGTAGCATTACTTCAGCAAACATAAAGTTTACTTTTGCGAACTCTGCATTTAGATATACACGTGTTTTTAACAAAAAACATTTATAAAGTGGAGATATGTCCAGTGATACATTTTGGTGAGCATCTAGATTTCAAAAATTGTGAAGAAAAGAATAGGCATCATGTTTGTCCATTGTATTTACAAGACCAAAAGGAACCTATTGCACAGCTTGGGATCGATGCCTTGATTTAGTTTGAACGTACCTTTGTTCAATGGTCACTGCTTCAAACAATGCAGTGGTGGAATCAAACCCAAATCCACATTTTTCTTTTTGTTCCTGCATCACAATCTTCACTAACGATTCGTCAAACCCCATACCTTTATTTACAAAATAACTGATTAGAAGTTGTTCAAAATCCAATACTTTCCATTGATTCATTACACACTTTGGATTAAATATTGCATTGAGGCTATAATTCATTCATATTCCTGGCATGACATTAAACTGCAAATGGTGATGGTCTGCCGTTGGGAAGCTCTGTACTATTTGGAAAAATGAGTTAGCCATCATTATTTCTAGTTTCTTTCTGGCGTTGAGTGGTGACATCTGGCCGAGTTGAAGCTATAAATCGTATAAATGCATGAAAGGCTATAGCAACGATTTGTGAAAGAATGTTCTTATCGGAAAGGACTTTAATCTCGAGGCATTAATGTAACCGGGTTAAAAGTCAACCGAAGACATTCAAGGCTTCAAGAAGACAAAGGAACAAAATTCAGTTTTCGAAAACCGAAATGCAAGGCGGAAAAGAATGATTGCAAGAGTCAAAGAAAGTTTCACTGATTGGCAATAAAGCGAGATTGTTATTTCTTGTGCAAACAATACTTTGAAAAATGTTATTACTACGATAATCCACATGGAGGCGTTTTAGGTTTCCTCTTCATTATTTATTTTGTAGTGATGTTGTTCATAAAAGTTGGCGAAAGCACAACCAGTCTTCACCAATTTGTGCATTTATCACAAGTTGCACAAACCCAAACATCTATTCTAGACTTTTATTTGGAAATATTCATATAATCGCCTCTCAAAGTGCAAATATAGTTTCACCTCCAGACAAATTACACTTGACCACATCTTATTTTCGTATGCATATTAAAGCTACGGAAATGCAGTTGCTTTTTGCCGGATGTGGTGTTTTCTTTCAATCTGCGATAGCCAGCCCTCTACCAAAGTATGGTCATAATAACCAAAATAATTCAGCTAAAGCTGATTCGGTATGCTGTGTGCTTTTAACCCATTGAAAAACGCTCAGAAAACAACCAAATATTTACAGCTCTACTCCAGGAATGGGGAACCTATTTGCTATCGCGGGCCGCATGAATTGTGGAATATCGCTGGAGCGACACAAAAACTAATTTCATTTCAAAATTCTACCTTTATCTTCCAAAGGAAAACAAGGAGAGAAAACTATGTCAAAGAGTGAGAGATGCGTCTCTTGGCTTACTGTCTGCAGGCCTGCTTGTTATGGAGTTTCGTTTTGGCGCAATGTTGCGTTGTAACTTGGGTGATGAAGGTCTGATGCTGGTCAAATCTTCACGTGGGCCATAGGCTCCCCATCACTGCTCTAACACACCACATACTTGACTAAGAATTGTTCAGAAACCCACAGCTTTAGCAAATGTAATCAAACACTTTGATGTATTTTAAGGATTTTTTGGTTCTTTTTTAATTGCTGCCTTAGAAGGTTGCAAATAGGGCAAATTCTAGAATGCACTATAAAAACGGTATTAAGTATGACAGCACTAACCAATCACAGTTTCGATCATTTCCACTTCCCTCTCCACTTTATATTCTCCGCGTGCAACCTTCGTTTCAGCCGAATTTTTTAAAACTTGTTTGTTTCGTTTTTCTCCATCTGACGCTGAAGCGACTGCGCCACGCACTGGTGTCGATGCAATAGCATGTTGACTTCTTGTTCTGTCAAATAACCAGCAGTTTGTTGTTTTGAACGTTGGCAAAGTTGATATGCGAAACCGTTTCTTAAATAAGCTTGTTACGTAGAAAACATCATATGTGGGCGATGAGTGTCCTCAAGGAGATTCTTTCATGCTCAAAAAATACGAACTAAGCTTTTGTTTTGAAAATGAGAAACCAATTGCTTTTTGTGATCGAAGTCACACTTTAAAGACACATTTATGCTGAAAACATGAAAATGATTGTGACTTGCGAAGTTGTTCTCGTTTCGGACCAAGTCACGATGGCGACACATACGTAAAAGCAAACAGTTTTAGCATTTTCAGCAACAATCGAGCGGAGGTGTTGTGAAGAGTTGAAATCCGCATTGCTTTTGGGTGACGTATATGCACCCACACAACTACACGTCATGTCGGTATGTTAGTGTAACACCTTTAAGCGACTGAAATACTGCACGTAGTGAAGCAGTCGATCGTATTCGCCAGGCGTCTTCTGCTTCTTGAGAGGCACGGGATTCTCAACGCCAGAAACGTTATTTGATCTCCTAACCTCACAAGCTTTACGGTTCTAAACTTGTCGTTTGGGGGAAGTCAGAAAAAGCCCCCAAAATACAGAGAAAGCTAAGCAAACGCAAAAGAAAGATCAACGCTTTTTAGAAGTGGCCTCTTCGAATAGGGGTAATTCCAGGGAATCCCGTTTTCGTTCTGGGGCCGGACGTTACAGCAAATTCTCCCCTTCTTGATTCTACAGCACTCATGTAGTGGATACATTTGTAAAACAAACATGAAGATGCACTTTTGTCAACAAGTTACATGAAATAATTCTGAAGAAATCTTAAATTCCACCAAGATCTATATGCCTCTTCATTTTTGTTATCTTGCATTTAACCAAGATCTTAAACTCAATAGACGAAATCGTTCATTTAACTAAGATCTACGAAGCTCTTTATTCTTGTGATCTTTACTACCTTTATAAAATCGTAATATCCAACGTAAACAAAGTAAGTTGAGGTATACATCATTTGCTTTTACTGTAACGTTTACCACTACGCTATTAAAACGCCTCTATTTTTCGTATATACCAATTAAATACTGTATGAAAAGAATATGTTAACTTTAAACACTCCTCTCCTTCGTCGGCCTGTGCGAATTCCGTGTTACAAAGAAAAATCATGGAAATTTACCCGAAAGATGGAACAACATCATTCCCTGTAGCTTGCAAAGTGGGTCGCTTAAGGTTTGGAAATTGCGCGACAATTGAATGAACAAATTCAGGGCCTCTTTTCTGTAAAAGGAATTCACAATTCGGATACCATTTTGCGTGTTCCTCCCATGGAACATCGTCTTGCCTCCAATTCTGCAAACCTCCGTTGCAGTAGAAACACTTCACTCGATCGCGGACACCTTCATGGTTGAATATCAACAACTATCAATGATTTTCAGAATAGGTGGTGCAACTCATGCACCTATAATACAGGTAAAAGTTTTGTGTTCAGAAAGTTTCCAACGAGGGGGTTTCTTAAATTTGGTCGTGAATCCCATGCATGTTGTATATATAAAAGTTAATCGATTTTAGCATATTTTCAAGTTTCGCTCACAATGAAAAAATCGATGAATTCTTCAGTTGCAGAAAATAAGAAAATTCAAGAATTTTCGTGGTATTTTTCTCGTATTTTCAATCATTTCTGTAAAGAACGTATTTGTTTGAGAAAAGGAAATAAATACAAAACTGGGGCCACAATTCGAATCACTTTGAGCAGAGAAGAGCTGAATATCCCAAAAATGATACATATTACAGCAACTGCAATTACTCATACTTATTCCTATCTGATAGGCCTATACCATATCTTTGCTGACATGAAAATAGTATCATAAAGTGGAAACAATTGGCATGGGACAAAAATTTATTCATAATTCTTGCAAAAAATATTTCAAAGTTTTGCTTTTTAGGCAAAAGGAATTAGGGGGGCAACAAAACGTCACCTATTCGGAGATATTTCAGAAACGCGACCTACCAAGGTAAAAAAAGCCAGCACTTGCCAACATTTGTGGTGTGGCTCGAGTGAAAGGCCAATGGTTGTTGAAGGTTTTCAATCTTTCCTGAGCGGACATCATCATTGGTGTAATAGGAAACTCGCAAGGAAAGACAAGAAGAAGATTTGCTTTTTGCTGCTCTGACAATTCAAAGTACCGACGTCTAAGATTCCATGATGCCTGTATACAGCATAGATATTGTTCGTATTTAGATCATAAATTTTCCAGTATATTTTATTTATTGCATTGAACTCTTCACGAAAATGCAGGAAACACCACTTCCGTGAGAGTATCATGCAGCAGAAATTTACAGTAATTTTAGCCACCTACCCGCAGTTTAGTGATTTCAACACTAATTTCCAGTTTGCAACTACTTCACAATGCTTTACGTACATTCATAAAGAATATTCAATCTTTTATTTCTATAAGATAAGTAATTTACTCCTCTTTTGGCATTTTGTACCTTCTTTCCTTCATCTGGTATATTTCTGTTCTCGCGTCCTTGTGCCATTGCGCAATGCGGGAAATGAGTGATGTGCTCTACATTTGGATTGTCCAACTTTCTCCAGTTTCTAAGAACTCCCCCGCAACTGAAGCATTGAGTCCTGTCCAAGTTTCCGAGATAGAACCATCCCGAGGCAGCCATGTCCTTTGCTGAAGGTGCAGATGGGCTGGACCAATCAGCAGTAAACGTCTTCAGTCTTTCGCTTTCGCGACACAAATCAAGAGATTGGATGATTTTTGCTTGGTTTGCATTTGGTATTTTCGCAAGCTGACGGTTCAGAGGAGTGATGTGGGTTTTCCGATTCGCTATCGATGTTTGAGCTGCTTGGACGTTGGGCAGAAGGCTACAAAATAATAAGTAGTTACAGATTGCTTATCTTATTTCTGATGATTTGTGAATATATTTGACAATCTTTTGACAGGTAATGCTCTTGCAGTTGGATTGTTGCAGTGAAAACCGATACAGCTGCTATTGTCTAAACCAGCTTGCTAGAGCTATTAATTGACAGCCTGTTTCGTGCATGATTTTTGCCATTGTTTCGTGTTTGGTGAAGCGAATTCAATGGGCTACCTGCTGCCTTGCAATCATTCTTTAAGTTTAACGAATCAACAAACGTTGCTAAGTGAAAGTTATTTGTTCTTGCGGTGAAGTGCTGCGACGCATATCAATGATTTCTAACTTTGATTCCTTATTATTTAGCATCTTAACGCCAATAATGCCAACCAAAATTTTGCTTTCCATCATGTTATAAGATCGTATAATAAAGGCGATGGCCTGTTGGAATTCGTTAACTACACAAAATGTCGAGTTTGGGCGGCGTTCAGACACACAAATGCGGCATTACCATGACAAACAAGATCCATGAACAACTGTAGACTCGACAACGAAATAAAGCGAGCTCAAAAACCTCTTGCAACGAAAAAGTTCCAGAAAAGCTAGTAGCTACTTTGGAAATTTTTCATTGCCAAACCCAACGAATGAATTCTAAAAATATGTGACACTGTACTTTCCAAACACATCACTGGTTTGCGTGTAAATTGTAACTAAAACATCCAGACTTTAATGAAATCAAAGCGAATAGGTTAGCAAGAAAGCTACATGTTGTATGGCAAAAGTGCTTGTGTTCTATATTGACACAAAGACAATCAGAAATACCTCACATCAATGTCTAATGTAGTGCGTACCGTATAGATCTGTCTCACTTCGCAAAATTGAAGTTTAGATTATTTTAAAAAGAAAAAGAATATGGTTTCTTTTTATGTTCAGACTATAGACACTATAGTTTATCGTATTTCAAATTACACAACAGTGTCTGGAGCCAAATGTGATATCCGGCATTATGTCGCAATAAACTCCCTTTCACGTCATTTTATTTCTAATTAGTCACGTTTTCGCGGGTCAGATACAAATACATACCTGTTCATTGCAAGGTAATTTTTTTTATTTATCGTAAGTTATTGTCCTCAGACTTCTTTCAATCAAAGCAAGGTTTTTAGGTTCGAAACCCCTAATGAAAGTATCTACACATGTAATACCCAGACATACTATTCCCTGAAGACAAAAACCGTTCATTTCAAAATCTAAGGAGCGGCTGAAAGTTCTATCTATAAAACAAATTTGTGTTTCTTTCTAATGGTCACTTATCCATTCAGATATTACTCCGACAAATGGGCCCTAATAACAAGAGCTTTCTAAAGTTTGTATTATAGCTTCATTCCAGCCGATAAAAGCATTAGTTTTCCGTTACGACGTCGGAAAAGTGTTCGCTTGTGATTTCCCATATTTTCTTACAAATAAAGAAAAGCCGGAAATGAGATCAAGCACTTTATTTGCAAACATTTTCGTTGTGAGTCTTTTCACAGTCAATGTACTGAACAGTGAAGCTTGTGAGATAACGCTTACTCCACTATGCGTCTTCTCCTTAGAGCGCTCCGAACAGTTTTTTGTTTTTATTGCAAGCAGCAGGTATTGTTTATTTTTCTGTAGCAGTTGTATGCCACATACTTTTTATTTCAAAAGCAACGTTTGCAGTGGTTCACGTTCTTCAAGAAATGTCGGTTTTTATATAAGAGACTCAAATGTCCACTTTTAACGTAGCGAAATATAGTCTTTGGAGAGATGTTTCTCAAGTTGTTTGACAGTGTCATGTATAGTGACGTAGCAGCCCAAATCTGGTCCTCCCCAAAATGCTTACAGGGGCCCCGCTAATGTTGATTTATAAAAAAAAGTTTTCGACGTTATGCTACATCTCGAGGATGAATGGCCTTCAAAACAAAATATCTCAATTGCAGACACAAATTTGCCAGAACTAGTCCCGTAGCCAGGTTTTAAGGTTTGGGGGGCAAATTACACTGTTAGGAGGGAAGGATTTTTGTTTTTATCACATGTTTAAAACACATTTTACTGAGTACAACAAAATTTGGGGGGCACAAAAAGATTTGGGGATAACTGCCCCCTAATGCCCTCCCGTGTCTGCGGGCCTGGGCAGAACCGTCGCGAGAAAGTCTTCTATTGGGGGCCTTCATGTTTTTGCAGGGGGCTAGACATTCTGAAACTTTATATTTAATTTACAACATGAACAACATTTGCAGATTGTGCAAATTAAATATAAACATTTTCCCGCAAATACTCATAATAGGCTCGTAGTTTCCAACTAAAATTTTGAACGAGCGTAACAAAAGGAATTGGGTCGTAAAATCATTGTCATTGAATTGACGGCGGTCATTTAGAAATGTCGTAATGAAATGCCAATGTAAAAAAAATTTGCAGGAAATCACAATCAATCCTACCGTTTAGTTATGAAAACACTATTGCCGAAGGAGAAAAGATTAGACCGGTCAAAGCATGTGCACCACGATGAACATTTTCTTTCATTAGCGCGAATTGATAAACTTTACCATGAGCTTAAGTGAAATATGCTTACAAAGCGTGCGCATTGTGCTTTTTACTGGCCGAAATACGTATGCATAAACCCTGCTGTTGTTTGGACTGGTTAATCTGCTGGTGCGTGGCCCATTTTTAGATTAATAACATTTTGTATCTCAAAACGCCGATAAATGTTAACAAATATAGACTAAGGCCTAGGTGGAGGCAACGGTTAACATCCATAATCCACTAACTGCACTACTTTGTTTTGGGACAAATTAGCAATGATTGCTAAATAGATTCTTCTAACTACACAATTAACTCCATCTGGCTGTCTGAACAGCAGGCTGCGCAAATGCGTAAGAGTGGTTGGTCGTAAGCACCAAAGGTGTCTTGCTGCTATGCAATACAAAATAAGAGAAGACTACCTGGGCTAGACATAGTACATTCTTTTACAACAATCACTACACGAAACACGTTGATGAAGTGGAAGTATAACTTCTGGCCGTATAAAACTAACCATGTAGGCAGGGCCGGATAAATGAACGCAAGGCTTACTAGGGCAAAGTCGTGAGCGCGAGGCCCCCGAAACGCTTAGCACAAGTGCACAGTTCGCTCATGTCCGATCCTTTGCCTGCAGAAGCAGATTGCGAAACTTGCTAGCGGTTGTTGTACTCTCGGGTTTTCATTGCGTAACAGAAACACGGAACAAATCTTCATATGTTCACTTCAAGTTACGGTATTAGCGTTTTGCCGCGTTTGACGAGGGCTCCCGCAAAGTTTTTTTTCCACCTGTATCTGTTTTTTTAGTCGACCTGGGTTTCTAGGTTTGATTGTGGAAAATCGTGTCAAATGTGTGTTTTTTGAGAAGTAACAATTCATCAGCAACTTGGATGTGTTCAATAAGATAAAGACAATTTTATATTACAGTGTTTACATTCGCTCAACAGGTGAGAAACTACGCATATAGGATGAAACAGAACGTTTTCAATCGGTTTCATATTCTCATACAAGATCACTGTCAGGGTTATATGCAACCTCGGGCCTAAATGTTCTTCATTCTTGGTGAAAAATTTATTATTTCGCTCATATAATATTTTCCGAACCACTCTGTCTTCAAAGGGGCCCCCAAGATCAACTTCAATGTGTAAGTAGGCTGCTCTGCTTTCAAAGGCCCCACCAACAACAACTGTACAGTTATGTGCAGGTACTCTGTTTCACAAGGGCGCCCAACAGCAATTGCATCGTGTAAGTACTCTGCTTTCAATGGGACCACAATAGCAACTGTAATGTGTAAGTCCCTACGCTTTCAAAGAGGCCCACGTAGCAAATACAATGTGTAAGTAGGCTCACTACGCTTTCAAAGGGGCCCCCAATAGCAGCTGTAATGTGTAAATACCTTGCTTTGAAAGGAGCCCAAAGTAACTGTATAAGCGCTTTTTATTCACAATTTCCCCCAACTTCACTGATTTCTAGTGCTTCAATTTCCATTTGGGGGTTCTAAGCTTTCTTTGGGGGGCTAAGTGGTGACTGGACTAAATTTTGGGCCCCTGTGACATCTTGGGCTCTCCCTAGTTGGGGAATATGGATTGTGGTTGATACGACTCTGGTCATATTAATTGCAACGTTTGATATTCTGAAGCCACAATTACTGAAGCGTTTTGAAAACGTGCCGCATTTGCCTGAACCCTTACCAAGATTCATTTCCTGAAAGTTCCTGCTCTTTTTGTCTGGCGCATTTGTTATTAAGGATCTCGGTAGAAATGAACGCATTTAGGTCTTTCAAATCCAAGTCCAATCCAACAATTTTATTTCAAAATCCAATCCAAATTCGATAAACTGACAGTTTCAAAATCCAAATCCTGTTTAAACCCAAGATTCTATCAATCGTGTACTGCTAATCGCAATATAGCCCCAGCATAGTGTTAACCTTGAGGCAAAATAGACACTTCAAAACTACCTTGAAAACAAACTCTAGTAAACTTAGGCTGTATCCTTGGCTCGCAGCACTATAATAGTGGTCACTTAAGAGCTTTCAAGGAAAGCACTATCAGCATCAAATGCAGTAAGAAGCTCATTTATAATGCATTAGCTACCAAATCAGACAAATTATTACCACGTAGAATATGGAGCACAGGTGAATCATTACCACTACGCTTCCTGTAAGTAAAACACTGTACTATAAAGATTATTGGTCAAGAAAAAGGCCGGAATCAATGAAAGACACACGAATTCCTGAACTTTGATGACATGATAAGGAGAGCCGGCTTGTACCTTGCACCACTTTGCATCACTGGATGGTATGTCAATGCTCCACTTATTAAAATGGTTTGGTTTATTATTGTTTTATATGACTCAGCCAACAAGCAGAAGCACCATAAAAGCCATCGCATGCAGTAAACTAAAACAAACACGATGTGCAATTTCGACGGATGTGAGAAACTCTTTTGAACCAAACTTGCAGAATAAACGTAGTAATCTGAAGTTACAAAACACAACTGAAAGTTGCGAACTGCGAAACTGTCTGAAACAAGATTGACAAACCCAAATCCAATCCAAATCCAGTTAAGCAGAATTTATAATGTCCAAATCGAATCCAAATCCATCATAAAGCTTAAAATCCGCCGGGTTTCAATCCAAATCCCTTTTCATCTCTGGATCTCGGATGATTTTTGAGAAAAGGCAATTTAGGTTAGCCAATAGTACTGTAGTTCAACGGGTACCACAAATTGTGAACCTTGCAAAAAGTAAAGTGAGACCACATCTGCGACTAACTATTGTTTCAAATGTTTTCAGTGTCAGCATCTATTTCCAGGTACGTTTTCACCAGGAGGAATAAAAGCTTGTTCTCAATCTATGATTAACGATGGCATACTACAAGCAGCTGATCAAGAATTGCAAATTATCCTTAGCGTTTCCCGCTTTCAAACAACGCTTGAGCTGTCCACTAACTAGTTCTGACTATTACTCTTGCTACAAATCAATTTCAGTTTTCAAATATTTCCCAAATACTGTCACACGCAGTAAGCTTGCGATATTAGTGGAGTGAGACTCTCAGATAGCAATTGGCTTTGTCTTTCCGTTACCGGCCCTGTAGAAGTTCTAAAGCCGGTTGTGAAGTTTTTCAAAGCTGGTCGCGAAGCTGCGAGGTGCTTTATTATTGTTGCCGGTTGAATAGCTGTACCATTAGGGGAAACCCCAATTTATTTCCCTCAGAAACAGCAGTTGGATGGCGTCATGCGCATCGTTGTTTCAGAGGTAATCAACCTACGCAACAATTAACCAACTGTGACACATTTACACGTCAAGCAACTCAACCTATAGCAACGGTCTGCCCACAATTCTACGCCAAACAACCTAACCTACACATCGATTAGCCTCACAAATTCAAAATAGAACTTTACTCATGAGTCACGATGTACACATGTATGACTTTAAGCGAAATTAAATTGTGTAAGGTTGAGTTGTTTGAGATTGAATTGCGTAACCACCTGGAAAATCTACTTGAATTTATAAGTAAATTTATCATTTATACTTAAGAAACAAGACAGAAACCAAGAACAGATTGCTAGCAATTACCAAGTTTGTTTGCCGAAGACAAACCTCATGACTTAAGACCACTTCGGAAAACTATGGTATAATTTTAAAGATTTTACTTATATTATAAAAAACAAATAACAACGCAAATAATTGATGAATGCTAAAACATGCCCAGGGCACACTTGCAAAATTACACAAGTGCCTTTGAAGATTGCAAGAAGGTATGACATCATGGAAAAGACCACGATATTACAAGGTTGGCAAATTACAGCCCTTGTAGCTGAACGTTGCACTTAACCAAGAGGGATTGTATCCAAGCCGCAATTTAACGGGCAGACACATGCTTTGAAAAGGTAATGTTCACTCAGCTTCATGTTTTCTATTACGTTATTGAAATACTCTGGTTAGTGAAATCTGTAATTCAGATAAAAACCGGTCACGTTTTGAAAGATATTTTCTGCTATCTAACGACTTAATCAAAATTAATCGATTCTTCCGTTGTTACTTCCTTATTTTCTATTATTAATTTCATAAAGGTGGATGGTTTTTACTCATATTATTTATAAGTAGGTTCTTCCCCCGAGTTTCGATCCAAATGTCTATTTTGGGATCATAAATAGGCTTTTGCACCGTGCAAGATCACCACACCCGAATATGAACCGAGAGTTGGTTCAAGAAGAATTTGGTTGTTTTTAATCCTCGAGAAAATGTATTTTTTCCCTGACCTAACAGTTTTCCTTTAACCTGCATCGTTCATTTCTTAACTTCCATACTGCCACTGTTTTGTGGCGTGGGCAGGAAGTCAGAAAATGCATGGAAAAAGAACAACCTGTTTATCAAGTTTGGGCACAACTGTTGAGAAGGCTTGGCCAATAAGTTTTAAACATTACCACTCAATGGCCTTCCACAAACCACTTCTGAGACCAGGTGCAGCCAAATTAAGCCATTTCATTAGCCACAAACAAGTACCTGCAATTGAAAGATTCATGCCATGTTCGACAAGCATAGCTTCAACTCACAGGCTGGTTGCAGTGCTAGATGCTTTTTTGCTGCATGGCCTACAGCGCATTCTTTGGAAAAAAAAGTGTCTCATTAGAAGAACTGCTAAATAATACCCCTGAATTAAAGTTTGAATGCAGAGCCAAGACGCGCAGTGAATATTTTCCCCCACTTTTGGTGCAACAACATAATGATATACAACCGTAGGTATACCTTGCTGGTCACCTTGACGCTGTCTAGCCACAGCCTAAAAGTTGAAAAAAGTTTTCCAGTCTTGCGTTCGGAATCTGCTCCCACTAAGGCAAGCTTCACGTCTTGCGAAAATTGCTGTACTCACGTTAAACGAAACTGAGGATGAGCGGCGAAACATATCCCAACTCCCCCGCGTAACCTGTTACAAGAGTGCATTTAAAATGAATAAAATGGACTAACGCAAAACGTTTGGAAGATATTTTGTACTTTCACCTGCTTGGACAATCACTTGCGAGACTATATTGACCAACGAGTCGGGAACGATGTCTTTACCTACGGAGGGAAAATACGTCTACATAGAAATGACTTTCGTTTGGTTCCGAAGGTTATTTCAACAATAACGTCTTTACTTAGGGTATGTCCCTAAACGCACATCAGTTCTTCCACTGTAAAAGACGTGTGCAGTGTGCTGGAACTGATTACGTTATAACCTGAATAAATCATAAACTATTTTTGGCTTTTAAGAGCTCAAGCCCCGTACCTGATAAAGTTAATAAATGAATATAGAAAACCAAGGCCACTGAAGAAATGAACACTGAAGATAAATAGCTGTAATAATGCAAGGAAATTTATTGCACTGTAGCTAGTAGCGTTTGTACAAGGAAGACACTTCAGGATTTCTCTGCATTCTGATTGCTTGATTTTACATGAATCGTTGTCAGTCTTCTCGTAAAATCTCGTTCCTGAAAAACGTCTTAAGTTGACCTTGTACAACATCTGCAAATGCTGTACCAAAATGCGGTACCAGTTACGGAAGAAATAAAAACTTCTTTTTCGATAAAACAGTTCCTTGTCGATGTAGCTTTTAGCAGTTGAGCATTTTAAGAAAGATACTCAGTTAAAACTGACAATAAGACATTATTTGCTTCTGTTTCGTCACCAAAATTTTTTCTTGAACAGCTCATTAATCCTGGAATCTGTGAAATATGCTTAACAGCTTAGCAAGGGTTTCCAATTCAGGACAAAATTTCAAAACTTGAGCTTCGGATTTCCCGAGAGAAAAACCCTGTAAACCCGAGCTGAATCGGGGTTTTTGAAACAGGCGATTTGTTAAGCGATCCACTCAAATGTTGCGCTGGTCATGGCAAATGACATGATAGCAATGGCATCAAATTGGGAAGAAAGACTGCGCCTCTGAAAATGTGACAAGAACGATCACTCACAGGTTTGGGATACATCTTTCCCCCATTTGCTAGTTCCAACAAACTATGAAAATCGCTTAATTACGAAAATAATTATTACCAACAAAAGATCTGTTACAAATTAGACAATGACTAGAAAAGTACAAGTACTTTGCTTTGAAAAACAAATAAAAAAATTGGCACATGTGGATGGGGCCCAGGGCCCATTGTCTTGGGCCCAAATGCCTAAGCATACTCTTATTCTGACATCACCCACAATAATCTCAAATCCAAAGCATCACAAATTTTTTAATCGAAACTACAGGACCACCCATTTCTTTAGAGGATTTGATAAGCTGTTTAGCTCTAACGATGGGCAAGCTATGACTGGACAAAGTCACTGGCACTATAGTGGTTTTGCGGTCCTCAAAGGATTTTGACCCTATCAAACCCAACCTTGGTTTGTGAATATCGTTAACCTTTTTAAACCCACCGAAAAATATATTTGCTCAAGTTTGCAATGCTATAACTCTCTAGCCGCATTAGCTAGAGAGCTGTTCAAACCCTCTACGGATTCAGCAAGTCTTTTAGTTTCGATTAAAAATCATAGTGTTGATTTGGGTGTGGGGTTCTCTTGGGGGGAACGTCAAAAAGTGTTTTTTTTTGGACTTTTTGACCAGTTTGACTGCCCGTGGGCGCAAATACAATGAGCCATTTTTTAGAGCTTTTGAGCTTTTGATTGACTTTCTAGCATGTTTGGAACCAGAATTATGGCCCAAAAACCCCATAGTACCCCAAAATCAGAAAATTGCAGAAGAAGCATGAGTCTCCCACTGACGGCTTGAGTGGATAGCAATAACTCGCCGTGAGAACATGATAGAGAGCTATTCGAACCCTCGAAAGATTCGTGAAGTCTTGTAGTTTGCACTGCAAAAAAAAAAAACTTCTGAGATTTGGGTTTGGGGTTTTCGGAGGGTGTGGACAGAGAGAGGGTAGGTTTTGCTTTTTTTGGTTCTTCTTTTATAACGCCCTCACCCGGACAATGAGACAAAATTGTGGCTCAAAATTTGGTTGTATTCAAGGCTGGAATACGAATCTTTAGAGCACTAGATCAACTTCCTGGCGTTTCTGATGGCCAAATTATACCCAGAAGACCCCAAATCGTTGGAGAATGTGCTGAGTGATCTTAGGGTATTTCCCTAAATAATTGTTGCTTATTTTGCCATACGTTTTGAACCAGAAATGATAGAAAGTCCTTCAAACCCTCTAAAGACTCGTGCTGTAGCCTAGAATCCAAAGAAACTTTGAACCACAAATTCGGCTCGATTGTTCGACTCCCAGGATATGACATCATCATCCAAATGTAAGCAAATATGCATAAACATCCTCTAATTATGTACACATCAACAAAAAAGCGGAGATTTCAAGCTAAAAATTATTGTTGCAGTCTAAACTACAAGTCTTCACGAGTCTTTTGAGGGCTTGAACAGCACTCTAGCCTATTCTGGCGGCGAGTTATGGCCATATACAAACTGGGTGTTATGCACCCAAGGTTAGTGTTTGAAGGGGTAGGAATTTTGACTACGTTTTGGTTTTTGTGGCATAATTTTGGCTCCAGATATGCCAGAAAGCAAATCAAGGGCTCTAAAAACTGGGATGATGGTCTAGTTTCCAAATTAAACTTGAGCCAAAAAATCTGCTCACTGAATTGGCACCAAAAGCCGGGTAATCACAAGACCACCAGATTCCTCCATGTAGAAAGCATAGGGTTAACTGTGGAAAAAGGCTATCCGGCGAAAAAAACGAAACAATTATGTGGATTAATTATAGGAATCCATCCCAACCGGTTTCACAATCACAGACTGGCTCTTTGAAACTTGAGCACGAATTTGGACAGTAGAACTTGGGTGTTCGTTTCTCGATTTGTCTAAGTAAACAGAACTACTACCACATAAAGCAACATAAGACCTGGATCTGTCGTTTCTTGAAAAAATTTCAAATTCTGTTTGAAAATAATTGCAGTAGACGCAAGTAGTGTTTGGCTTTGTAGTGAAAATCCAAAAATAGAAGGTAAAAAGTTCAAGTTCTTCTTGAAACACAGAGAGATTCCAGATTTTTATACGAATAAGGCCAGTTTTCCTGCTCCACGTCCCAATTTACGAAAAACACCTGAACGTTTTCCACAATCCGCCGTCGTCATTCGATACATTTAACGAAAATTGAATACACAATCATGTGTCGGAATTTGAAACCAGTGCAGTATTTTCAAAATAATGCAGTATGAACCCAACGATGGACAAACGTGAACGTGGCCCTACTCGTCGTGTTAGCATGTAATCGATTGTTACGTCAGGGTCTGTGCACACAGAAGAAAACAAATATGCTGCGGGGCAGTGAGCAGGAATGGGTGTGACAAGATTCATAAGTATAATTTTGCGTCAGTTGTCGTGGAGGTTGAATAGCCTCAATAGCACGCACCTTTCTCTCAGTTGGCCATTTCGGACGGCACGGCGGACAAACACTAAGGGTCTTCCCTGTTGAAAGGAATTTATGAACAAAAGGACTTGCGAACTTGCTGCAGTTTCTCCTACAGTGCGCCCCAGGCAAGGTCGCCAGAATCAGTTTATAAGATTTCGGTGTGACCCAGTCAGAGTTTAACTTGAAGCTGCGCTTACCAATGCTCGCGTAACAACCCCGAAACTACACAGTGTGACACTGAAGATATTTCAATATATTTCTTTACTTTCTTTTTTATGCTATTTGTTTTCTTCAATAGCACAAAGCGTTTTCGTCGACTGCGAAGCTCCGACTCACACTAGAGTAATGGCGCAGCAACTGTTGCGTCATTTGGAAACTTCAAAGCAAAATACGGCCTAACTTTCCCAGCTCGCACAAGGTGTATGTTGTTGCAAAATTTATGCGTCCACAGGAAGTGACAACATTGCAAACAGGCATCTCAAGTCATACGTATGCGCAGCGTGTGAGCCTGAATGTTTGTCAGCAGTACAGGATGCACAAGAACTGGTGAATCAGCGAACAGTTCCCGATGCAGTTTCAACACCTGTACCTGTTTAGCATACATTACCCTCCAGGTAACAGTGTTGTACTGTGATCTTCCTGGTGAGGGGTTTACTGCCGGTTGAATTGGTGGAGCAAGTTGGTAATAATTTTTATTGGTGTGCGATATTCGTAATGTCACTCTGTAGCAGTGGTTTTCAACCTGGGGTCGCCACCCCGAGGGGAGGTGGACCATTTTGGAGGGGTCGCGAGTAGACATTTTGTATACACAGCTCTATTACACATGCTTTATTCGAGTTTCAATTGGGGTAGCTGTGTTACAATGGGCTATAATGGGTCACTGTACATCGCATTTCTAAACCAATCATTTAGCCGAGTTTTAATCACACAGCATTGCAGTGTCTGTACTTGCACGTCAAAACAACGTCAGTCAAAAGCTTGCTTCAGTGTGCTCTTTGGGTTTATTACGCCTTTTGATAGCTAAAGACAAACGAATAAATTGGAATAACCTTGTTTAGTCCATACTGAACATTCTGTGTTAAATATTACACGTGGCCAAGATTATAGCCTATTTGTTTGATACGCCCTGTGAGCCAAAGTGTTTCCCCCAAAAAATAATTTGAAAATGAACGTGTAATACTTTTTCGATTTTGCTTGGAAGACGTTTACAAGTTTGACATGTTTGGATTGGTTTCTCTTTCTCCAGAATAAACAGTTTTTCATTAATTTTTCGTGCTCCAACAATGACAAAATATCCAGGTTTGTAATTATGTGCAAAAATGTACTTAAATGGACTCAAAACCAAAGCAGTGATTTATCACAAAAAATCTAATCTGTACTTACAGCAGGAAATAATTTCAAGCTAGAATGCATGCAAAGGTTCATAACTAAAAACGAGTAACATTTTGGCAGATGCTTGTGTGAAGACAGGTATAAACTTATTATGCATTTTTAAAGTTTGAAACACACAAAACGTTACTGAACATGGATTAGCATAAATCATTGGTCATCGATAAGGCAACCAAAAAGTCAATAAAGCCTAAACTTTTCTGCCTTTTTTCAAGTTCATGAAATGTCCACAAAATTTATCATTAGGTCCGAATTTATCGTTAGGTCAAAATTTCTTGCAGGACAGTTTTTTTCTATTTATTAATATTTCATTAAAGCTTCAGCAACAAATAATGACATGCTTTTGCAAGGTTAGATATTCTGAGATATTTTTTGCGATTTCTGACATAATAATGTTGTTTTGCCCACTACTGGACGATTAAAAGTACGCTAGGCGTAGTAGTAGTTGATGCCGAAGTATAACAATGTAAAAGCTTCTCAGTGACTTCAGGAGATTTATTAACATTGGATACTTTTCTTGTGCGTTTTGATTGATTTTCGTCTACGGTTTGTTACCTCTAGCTTCGTTGGATCTTTCATGCTTCTGATTTTTGTTTCATTTCAACAGAAAAAACATTTTTAACCTATTGGTTTGATTTCTAATATACACTTTGTATTCTACGTTTTAATTGCAAAAGCAGGGAATTGATTGGTCAAAATTGAAATATTTAACATTTTTAGGTAAAAGATCGGTTGCTCTACAGTCAAAGGTCAGTTATCATGTAACACATAGCTCTGAAGTGATTCAACAGCCTTCCATAGGTTACGCATGAGGCTTTCTCTTGCACTTATCCATTGGCTGGAAGTTCGTAAGCTCAAATTTTTTCTAGTCTTCAGTGTGACCCAAGCGGAATTCGATCCAAGAATACCAGCTTCGCGGCGTGGGATGTATCTTTCCTGAGTAGTAACTGGTACAACTAGAACCAAATTTGTTCCGGTAAAGAAGACGCTTTCTGGTAAAAATAACTGCTTCTCGAAAAGTTCGAGAGTACGTGACTGCTTGTAAAATAAAACTATTTCCAAATATGACGGAAAGAATTAAACAGCTGGTGCTTTGGATTATGGGCTTTGCACTGGAGTGACAAAGTCAAGAAAAGGTTGAAACTAAATGCTTCTCAACAGTTTTTAGCTGTGCTGTTCACAACTATAATTTCTAATGCCAGATTGAAAGGTCTAACTTCTTGAAAAAAATTTAGTTAAAGAAATGTGTGGTGTAATCACTTATTTCGAAAGGGTTTATTGGGATACACTTTTTCTTATCTTTTGGAAACAAGAAACTATTACGCATGAACCGAGGAAAGAAGAAAATCACATACTTATAGGTTTTGATAGAGTATCTTTTCGATAATTAACCTCGAGCTATACTTGCCTTTTCCTTTTTGAAAGGTAGAAGATCAACATAAGGATTTTGTTACATTTTTTTCTTTAGCCTATAAGCCCATTGGATTATTTACCTAGTAAGATGGATCGCATCACAATTGCAAATAATTTTGTCGCAACAAAAATTTAACGTCCACAGTCCAGATTTTTATACGAATAAGGTGAAAAGGAATGTGTTGTGAAAAGGAATGTGTTGTATTTGTATATTAATTTTCAGTTTTTCCACAGCAGGTGAAACTTTATCACGAATTTCACCTCTCAAAAATCCCCATAAGCAGAACTACACTACACGCAGAGAACTAAATAACCAGGTTTATTAGAAACGTGACAATAAATAAATTGAAGAAATTATGAAACAGCGTTGTGCATCAATGGTAACTTTCAATAAAGCAGTTTATCTGAATCGCGAGCCTACAGAGCCAATTAAATCAGCAAAACAACCTTAGGAGACCAACAAACTCCTATATCACCATAGGTGATTGAATATGATTCTTTACTCAAGCAAAGCTTTTGGAAAGTCTCGAGTGATGCATATATACTTTCCACTCTCTTAACGTTAGATATTTGCTTTGAGGTGTCAGCCACCGCTACCGACAGAAAATGCAGTCATCTCAAAGTTTCCGAACTCCTGACTGGGAGGGAGAAACTTATTATATGCAAAATATTCGCAACATGAATTTGGCAGACAGATTTACAGCATCCTGCTTCTCACAGGGCCATCAGACCATAAGTGAGTTTGCACACATCGGGCGAGGACGATGCATGATGCTCGATACGTTCAATATTTTGTATTTTATCGAACAGCAGCGTATGATCAGAGCAGGCTGCTTCGAACAAAGTTTGCGATATGTTCAGTACAAGATTCCTGTTTCAAGGGTGCGCCTCGATCTACCGAATACAATCATAACCTATAGTGCGCGTGTATGAAATAGCACCTACAGGTGCGTAGATGTAATTTAATGTAATATTTTAGGATATCAAGCGCAAAAACAACGTTGCTGGCTGAATCACACTGCTATGCAAGAGATTCAAGACCAGCTCACTATCTTCACAAATCAGTGCGCGAAGCCACGCCAGGTGTCGTGTTTTAATCGTCGTACTGCTACATATCAAATTAAAAAAACAAACCTTCAAAAAATCAAGCATGTGCTTTTCCTGGATGCTGATTTCTGTATTTTGCACGCAGTCTGAAATGTCTAAGAATTCATTAACCATCTCCACGGTAGTTACAAGCAGCACAAAACAAATTCATCAATATATCTTAGTTTTACCTACGAGCGGGGAAAAATTTCTTTTATTGTAAATGTCAAGCTTTATGAAGGTACATGCAATTGCTTGCTGCTTGAAAGAACGAACCATCAAATTTAACTAAAGACCTCTTCAGAAGTAATTTTGCAAATACGTGGAAAATATAGCTGCTTTGATCTTTCACAGACAAAATAATATTCTCAGTACAAGATATTTGCGTTTTGCATTTTACTTGCAACATCATCAAATACAGTCGGTTGGACAACCTTTCAGGCGAAGTAACAACAGGATAAAGCAGCGTAAATGGCGTGTTTCGTCCCTTGTGACGTCACAGAGACTTGAACGAAAAGTAAATCCAAAGGTACGGTAGTTGGCAGCAGCTGCAGCTGGTTGCGTGGTTACTTGCGATAAAAAGCGTTTCAGAAACGATGAAAAATTCAACAGAAAACATTAACGCGTTTGATCTTAATGGATCTTCCATTCCTTCTTGCAGTTTGTCTTCACAAAAAGTCTCCAGGCAAGGGGAAATTTATACAAAAACGAAACGCGATAATGATACAGGCAGCTTATACTCATGGAATAACAATGCAAACCAAATTTTTGATTGGACTTTAGATTCTAGGTTGATTTTTTCGTTAAGATTAAGCAAAAAATCAACTTTTGAAGTTTCTCACAGCTTGGACAAATATAAACTACAAGCGTGCAGCAGCAACGAAACTTGCGTGTATGAAAATACAGGTGGAACAAACAACCCCAAGCAGCTACTTCTCAGTCGAAGGTACGTAATCCACATGTACATCTAATTACACACAGTTCACAATGCTGTAATCACGAAAGCACATGACGCCTAACCAGCCGTGGTGATGTTGATTTCCTGTGACACACCCTTTGAAGTTCTGCCCCGTTCTCTTCTTAGAGCCAAAATCGCTCACATCATTGTTTAACCTTTGACATCGCAGCGTTTGCAAGGAACAGACTAATCAAAGTACACAAGGTGCAAACGTTTCAGAGTCAGGTATTTTCCCAAATGATTAGTGGAAGCTTGCTTCTTGACTTCTGTAATGTGCGAGGTTTAAAAAAAACAAAGAAGTTGAGTTGGGTTACACTTTTGTTTTCATTAGTCTGTGAAAACGCATGTTAATTGAACGTATGTCACATTGACACTTCCATAAATGAAGGGGGGATATCTTGGCCCGGTGCTCTCAAAATGGGTCTTTTGATGTTTGGAAACCGTGTAGTAACACACTGGACATATTGAAGCCCTTTTTGCCGTAGAAGAAACTCACACTCTGGAAACCATTTTGCGTGTTCTTCCCAAGCATTATCCATTTGACTCCAATTCTGCAAACCCCCGTTGCAGTAAAAGCATTTTACGTGGTCTCGTATACCTAAAAAGGTATAAGAATTATGGTCACAAGTCATGAAAAGACAGTCACCGTTACTGGAATTGACCGGTGTTCAGAGATCGTTTTCGAACAGAGAACTAAAATTCCGAAGGTGACAGACAAAAGCATATCATTCAAGCCAGCACTTGGCCAAGCAACGTGCAAGAAGTAATAGAATTTCCAATATTATGGGTTGTAAAAATTTGATTAAACCCGATGCTTGCCACATATCTAATTTTGTTGTTTGATAAATATATATTTTAAGTAAGTACCTTACCAAACCAAAATAGGTCTATCGTGCGTGGGGGTGTGTACAGCAGTCATACAAATTACCAAAATTATCAAACCACAACTTTTCTTCCAAGCGCTTTCTACACGTGCCCAATGCACACCATAAAGGTTTAGAAACGCATCAAGTACATCATTTTCATCATTTGCACCCATACCGTTACATACCAAGTGAAAAGAAACCAGCTTCTGCAATCATCTGCGGTGTAGCTCGAGTGAAGGGCCAGTGATTGTTGAATGTTTTCAATCTTTCTTGCGTAGACGTCATCATCGGTGTAACAGGGTATTCACAAGGGAATAACAAACGAAAATGCGTCGTTTGTTCTTCAGACAATTGAAACGACTGGTTTGTAGGTTCACTTTCTACCTGCAAAACATGGCAATCAAATTTTCAAATTTGGTATCTGACATTTCAGTGAGAACAACGGATCTTGTTCAGACATTTAAACCCATGGGTTCATTTCAACCTCCACAAGACGTTTAGTGGATAAGGTCATCTGAGAAAGCAATCTATGCCAAGGAGTTGCAAGAGAAGGTAATGGTTCAGGATGAATCTTTTTTAAGATTTTGTTGGCGGAAAACACGTGGTGATAGTGCAATGCTCATTGAAAAATATTCTGTTTAAGTAAAGTGATGATGCAAATCCTGATAAAAACAAAGAAAAGAATAAGTGGTAAACTGTCAACTTGTTTCACACAATCACTCAAGTGTTTCTGGAATTGATTCCGCACATCACGCAGCACAGTGATCTGTAATGTAAGGTAGTTGTATACTAATCTATGAAAAAGAACAACTACAAATTACCACTTTTAGACCTTTTCAATATGCCTGCATCGCCTTAGCAGGGTCTTTAACATGCCCTTGATTGGTTGTAGCTGCGTGCGATCAACTGTGAATGAAATTTAGTCTTAAAAGTATCAAGGCATTATATCTGTCCAGAAACCCAGCCAGTGAGCACTGCAAGTGAGTGGCAATACATTGCCACCTGTAGAGAAGCACTAGTGCCTTGATGTGGCATCACCAGTGTTGGAAGACAGAATAAGCAGATTGATACAAAGATTGGTAAGGAAACGAATTTCTGCTTGAGTTTTATCGCTCAATCGTCACAAAACCGAAGCCTTCAAAAATAACAAAGCTGCCCTTTTTTGAATCAGTTTTTGTTCCGATCCTCGCCTTTGGCGATTAATCGTGCATAACGACTGAAAGAATAATATTCCAAGTGCAAGCGGTGGAGATGGGATTTATGCGAAGAGTTCAAAGCGTGACACTTCGCGAGAAAGTGCGCAGCTGTGAAATTCAAAAAGCCAGGAATGTCGAACCACTTCACCATAGAGCGATCTCAGCTTTGTTGGTTCAGGTATGTAAACAGAATGTCTAATGAAAGAATAGCAAGGCAAGTCCTTTTGCCTGGACCGCAAACAGCGAGGGACCGGGAATTGCCACCCCTAAATTTTTCTACAACATATTTACAGTGGTACACGAAAAGTAGAAGTACTGAAAAGCCTTATAATGAAAATAATTTGCAATTGCGAATGCACTGATGATGGTAGCAGGAATCACCGAAGCATCTGCAAATGTTGTTCAGATCTTTTTCTGGCCGTTATTTTCATTACACTTACAGTGATTGTTAGGTACAGCAACATGGTACAATCACTTTTGCCCCACCCCAAATACTTCATCTGGTTGCAGCCGTGTCTGCTGCGGATAATCATGAGAAGACACTCCGACCTGCATGGCTCCCTTCTTTGTGTGAAACCAGGCGAACTACGTGAATATCCTGAAAACCTGAGGTATTTCGAGTCCTCCTAGATCTGCTGACCAAAAGATGCTCCCTTGAGGAAAAGCTGGTATGAAAATAAATGAACGAAAGAATGCACTGAATATTCTTTGAAAAACAAGCATCAAGTCACTAAAACACCAACCTGCTTTAGGATATCAGCAGATATGTTTCTGCTCTCACGTCCTTGGGCCATGGCGCAATGAGGAAAATGAATGATGTGTTCCCTTCCAGGATTGTCCAGCCTCCTCCAATTTCTAAGAACTCCTCCGCAACTGAAGCACTGCGTCCTGTCGAGTGTGCCGAGGTAAAACCATCCAGAAGCTGCCATCTCTTTTGCCAAAGGTGCACAAAGACCAACCCAGTCGTTAGTGAACGTTTTCAGTCTGTCACTTTCACTGCACAAATTGAGCGAGTGAAGAAGCTTCTCTTGTTTTGCATTAGACTTTGTAACCACATGACGATTTGAAGAAGTCACGTGAGCTGAGTGTATCGTTGGTATTGGTTCTTTGGTTCGGAAGTTAGCCACCTTTTGAATAATGAGTTCTTTGAATCAATCGGTAAATAAATGGCGCAAAGCTGCTATGAAAAAAATTCGTTATCAGCGAAGTCAATTCATCAAACGCTGAAACTTATAGTTTTATTCGAAAGTATCACTATGTTGCATTCAATCAGTCAAACGATAAACAGTTTATTCAGAAAAAAAACTGTTTGTGCAACATGCGCAACACCCTGCCAGTGCACATCAAAACTGTTGCGACAGTGTTTGAGATTCATAAAACCACTATCATTGAACCTAACGATAACATTAGTAGAAAGGTTCATTAAACAACAGAAAACTTTGGAATTCCAACGTTTATTCTTTCAAATGCTATTGGCTTAGCCTTCACAGGGATTTACGTTAGTTTCATATTCCCATTGATGATCGTAGTGCAATCACTGCCTTTTTCTTTGTGCAGAGCTTTCCCCAGTGGTTGTCTAATGACATGACGTGCTTCAATGCACGTGTATTCATGAAGATTAATACGGTTCTTCTTGAAAACATCCGACAAAAATTGTATTAAAGTCTTTATTGTTTATCTTGTTTCTGTACATATCTGCTTTGGCAAACGAAAGCCATCAATTTCAGCAAAACATTCACAAATTGTTAGCTTGACAAGCCGTAATTGCCACTTATTCTTGTGGAGCTATATATTGTTTCAGATATATATTTGGAGAAACAATGAAATATCGTGCAACTCGATGATACAAAATTGGTAAAAGAGAACTTACTGGTCGGGATGAGTGGCTACCTTCTGCGCTAGCATTTGAACACGTTGCAGTTTCTACGACTGTTTGTCTGAAACACAGTCAAAATTGTGAGTTATTCTACGCAATTCCAAACAACAGTTAAACGAAAATAATTGAAACAGACAATGTAATGTAAATTTTCAAAATGCATGATTCAGATTCTGCAAAAATTTATTTGAATTATGTATTCTACAAAAAGCAATAGAAAGCACTTGAAGTTAAAAATAAATCACATAGTATTTGAATTTACCAACAAGTTTCTCGTCTGGAAAATTCGTACTGTAGCATTTGGCACATTGATATTAACATTTTTAGTCATATAACCTGGTATTCAACCAGGCTCCGTATGCTTAGTTGATCAACACTCATTTCGTTATGGAAATAATCGATGGGCTCCAGGGCGAGTCAAACAAAGTTAATATTTTTTGTCTTAACAGAACAAACAAATCCTTATTTGAGCAAACTAAGGTACAAATATTAACTATTTTGGCGCACTTTGCAAGTACCACACTGCTTCGTAGAAAGCTGTTAAATTCGGGTTTTTGGAGCTTATCAGCTGAGCATTAAGTATGCTCGAGAAAATCTACTAAGCAAATAGCTCTCAAGGCGATGGCTTCATGCCAACAACATGTTTGTTAGCCACTTTTAAAACCCTTTTGAGACTAATGCTCGCCGGAACAAGGAACGTTGAAATCCATCAATATGAAAAACCGATATCGTTCTACTCTGTTGTTAACTTCCCTCCAGCGAAGGTGTGTTCGGTTGTTTGGTTATAGCAATAGTTCAACTTAACTGCAGCCTTTCGTCAGTTTGTCAAATATTGCTAAACATGACTTTGTTTCCAGTTGTGACATAATCTTGCTTATTTTGTCAAAACTTTTGGTTTTGGAAGCGTCCAACCACGTGGTTGGTGATCGTGGTGAACGTCGTGTTGCTCCTCACCCGAGCCTCATATACAATCTGCTAAACTTGACAAACAGTTCGACTGTTAAATGCGTTTCAACAGATAAATGCAAATTCGCAGCTACTATCAGGGGTGAGACGCATGATCATAACAATACAGGTCAACATTCATTACAACTGATAATTTTTAAAGACTATTTCATCATTACTCGAACATTGGCACGCACCTGCACATGCTTACCTGCTTAATAAAAAACCTGCTTTCATCCTTCCATGCAATGATGTCGTAATTTATTAGAAAAAAATATTTTGCGGTATACAACACTCTTTCTGGAAAATAAATTTTACGCAGTGAAAAACACGATTTGTTCATGTAGCAATGCATAACCGTTCCACGTGGATATGCAGGTGATACGATCGCATCTCCATTGCCAAACATTTGGCGAATTATCATATGAGAATTTTCAACATTTGGACATTTCTTTTTTGATGGTAATTTCGCTCTGCACGAGCGAGCTATACAATACTGTATTTCTTCTTGATAAAATGATACGCGCGTAATGATTTTCGGGAAAAAAGATATATAGCCATAATTATCCACCAGTCGTTATTTAGGACCAGGTTTACGCTTTCTCTGTCATGCTCGGCTCCTTACGGAACTAGGCAATACCACGATAAATACCAATTCCGACTCATCAATCCTGCGCAACTCTCTTGATCATCCAGCAGACTGCAACACGTTTCAAAATGTAAAACTATCGCGGCTCTAAATTCAACAGTAATTGAGCCATTAACTGTAAACCATGATAGTAAATTATGAAACCATCAAGGGACGCTCGACGAGACAACCCGTTCAACATGTTTTTCTGTGTTCCAGTGCTTTAACTTTAATTTGGATACAATCAACTGAGCAATTTACTGTGAAAAAGCCTCCATAGAATCATTTTCTTTTCATACGCTGTTTGAGAATTGGGTTCCGATTTATTCACCAAAGTCAGATTTGGATCGCGCTCAAAAAGGTTTTTTATAAATTTATTTTCAGGCATCCGCAACAAAAAAGGACCTGTTTTGCTGGAGCTGAAACGGAATCGTCACATCTTTGAAGCTGTTTAATGTTGCGGAGCTCAATTGAAAACCGGTCTCTGAATATTGACTTGTTTGCAGGTATTGTGTTGAATAAAACTAAATGATTCTTTGCAGGAGCTGATGATTAACTGTTAAATTATGAGGTTCACTTCGTCTGTGATATGCTGGGGCTGACTCTGAACTAATGTAATTGGGCCTTAGTCATCAGCATAAGACAACAGACCTTCACTGCAAGCTCGGTATTGTGTTTACACATAATACTATAAGTCATACCATTCCTAAAGCATTGATAAAAAATTAAATTGAAAACTCCAGTTGACTCAGGCAAGTTTTATAAACAGTATCACACGGGAAATCTTTCAAACATTATTTCATTACATCATCAGAGTTTGTAATCAGCAATGCACACGCAGTCTACCTTACATGATGTTCTTCATAATGACTACCGGAAAGATCTGATCATATACTGTAATCCATTCAGCAACGTTCCTTATGTTATCATGTGACCATAGCGTCGTGTATAGAAAATTCTAACAAAGCTGTTGTGCGCCTTGTCGAACACATGTGGCCTATGATGTCATCAGCGCTGCTTCTCACGCATGGATATTCTTGCGCTGCTTCTCTTCGGCTTCTCACGCATGACCGGATGTTCTTGGAAATCACCCTAATTGACAAATGTACGGGACATGACCAGTGGAAAACCAGTTGAAGCATCGATTTCAAACTACCACAGTTGATGCAAACAACTTTCGTATAAAAGGATTTTGTTGATACAAGTTTCTGAAAACAGCAATCATCCGCGCCACACAAAGTTAGAAATGCAACCTCGTACTCTGCAAAATATTTGTTGTAATTTATGTAACTTGTAAAGGTATAAAATTACTTGAGTTTTCATTTGCAACATGGTTTGCCCACAATTTCATCCTATTCAATAATTTTCACGTTAACTAACATGCTTCATCCTTAAAAGTGTAAATCGAACATGCACAAGACCATTGTATATCCAAATCTAATAGATGCTGTTGGTGCTATGCTTAATCGTTTGCTGCTCTTTAGTACTGCACGCATGTACCAAGCAATACCTGCATTGTCATGCGCTGCACCTAAGTATTTTTGTATATTTGCGTTCATTTGACTGTCCCTATGATATACTGCGATATGAACCATGTGTCCATGGGTCTGAGCGAAACACTTAAACAAATTTAATACAATATTATTCAAATGTTAGTGATCTCAGAAGCGGTATAACATGCTTGCAATTAAACTGTTTTCGGATAAAGCCGAAGTAACGTAGATAACATCTAACGCAGACGTCCTTTGTGAAGATTTTAAATGCTTTCGCAGAATCAAATCAACTGCAGTGCAGACACTTTTCAATCTTAGCGTTTCCATATAGCCAAAAATTAAATCAACATTGGCCTTACGATGTAGGTTGAAATGAGCAGCAGCGCCGAAAATTTGCGTAAAATTATGTAAAGTTTAAAAAACTGGATTTTTATCAAATGGAACAACAACAACATTTGAATTCAGTGTCTCGCACAACAAAGCTTGGTTAACCGTGTGTTCAAAAACTCTGAACTATAATAGCGTATTCTCTTGATAAAAATGCGGAATATTTTAGGTGTGCAATCAGTGACATTCTGAAAACGTTTTGTGATTTTTTGGTTGTTATAAAACCAATTTATATATATCAGTTTTTTTTCGAGGCTAATCAAAGTACAAGTTCTTGCTGTAAAGGTTTTACGACGGCAGGCCTTTTCACATAGAGAACACCTTCTGCACTTTCAAGTCCTTTGCCAAATTATATTCAAGTTAAAGCACAACGATTCTGTAATTTGTCGAGGTAGGTTGGATTCTATTCTCATGTACCAGACTCCCAAAACCTTTGCAGAATCAACAATTTCTATTTACATTAAAGACCTAACATTAGAAAACGTACTTCAGAAAAACAAAGAATTTGTGACCGGTTGTTTCCCGACAATGCAATAATCCAAAGCCAAAGTTTGTTTCTAGCGCGCGAGTCGAATGAATGAAGCAGGATATATCCAGCCATTCTGTGACTGAATGTGAAGATGCAGAATGAGCAAATATAAATGCTTGAATTGCATGTGGCCTTTCCTCTTTAAAATCTCTTTTGCGAAGGGCATTTGAGAACGTAATTTTTCTATTCTTGCGAGATTACAGGGAACACTCTTGAATCCTGAGTGCAGTTGATGCAACAGCAGAGGCGACTACATGCAATGATGATCATGTCTCGGACTATATTCATGCAAACCTGTAAGTTAAGGACCATCAATTTTAAATCTGAAACTTTTCTCTCAGTAACGTTAGTTTATTTTTCTTATCTTAATCAAGTCATAGCCTGAATTGAAAAAAATGCTTTCGGGACTTCACGAAAATTATTTTTTTTGCAGTAACCTCGTGTCCCCCATTCATTCTTTCCGGAAATAACTTACTGAGAAAAAAATCTAATTTCGTGTTTTCTGAGTTAAGAGACCTCAAAGATGATAACTTGAAAGGAAGCTATAGTTTCAGGCGACAATTTCAGCTGAACAGGAAAATGACTTCCGTTCCTGGTTTGCAAACGTTTCTTTTTGCTATCAATATTCACAGCATTCTGACGCGTTGAGCGTAAATTTGTAATAAAATCGGTTGAAAATCTAATTGGCACAATGTCGAAAACTTAACAAGTAGCAAATCTTCTGCACAAAATATTATCCACAATTTTTGATAAAAAGATGCTTTCTCAAGCCGCCAACGTTACAACAGCGTAGTGTTTCCGATTAATGCAGTACAAAATATTTTATGGAGGTTGCACACCAAAACACTCAATGCAATGATCTATAATTTATATTCGTATGAAACAGCAACTAGTGATGTGCAATATCAATATAATAGCAAACTAATAGCAATGTCAATTTACAAGCTCCACAGACGTTGCGAATTTCGCTGTTCAATCACATTTTCAAGAGCGGGTGAAAACCACTTCACTATCTCGACGAGTCAAACGTCAAAGCCCTCGATTTAACAAGTGTTGTTGTATTACCTTTGTCGTCTGGATACATCATATATCGCATTAGAAAACACTATACTGGATGTTTCTGGATCTTTCTTTTTCTGTCATTAGTACATGCCACGTGCTATAGGTTTACTGAAATTTCACTAACCTAACCTGCACCTGTTCCAGATAGCTTAAATTTTTTTTCAATATTTCCTAGGTTTCACTAAGATTTTATGTAAAAACGGTTTCAACAAAAACGTGAATCTTTATGAAAATACCTAACCTTCCTTCAACGCCCTCGTGAGCCACCCAAGTGGCTCTCGAGGACACTTCTTCGGCTATAACTCCTGAACCACTGAAGCTACTTAAATACTTTAGACGTTGTGTGCAGCGCATCATTTGTAGTATAGTTTGCGTATGTTTGATGTCAATGTTGCTTATGGCAACGGAAAAATAAATTTAAACTACTTCCACAAACTGCAGCGTTTCTTCGAAAGACTGTGGAACGACAACTGTGCATTTACAGAAAGTTGTGTCCACACAAAAATGTCAGTGATATCGGTAAAATCGCGAAAACAAAACCAAAATAAATTAACATTGATCCGCAGAGTATGGTGTGTTCAAGCTTCTAAAAATGGGTTCTTTCCTTGTTTTTAGTTTTTAAGGTCCATTGCTCCACTTTTAGAAACAGGATATATGTGAAAATTACGGACACGTTTGCCACACATATGTTACAACATCCACCAACCTAACAAACATCATCCATTTTCAAGTAAACCAATTAGAAGGCAAAAAGGCAATAACAGTTTTAATCACAAAGTCGCAAAAAATCGGCGGAAACGACAAACAAAAAGTATGAAAAATGATATGTTTCTGAAAGCGTTCAAATGGTGACGTACCAACCTCATTCTAGGACTTTGTCTGTCAGAAACGTTACTTTATTTTTTTTATCTCAATAAAGTCATAGCCTGAATTGAAGCAAATGTTTTCAGGGCTTCACGAAAATTCGCTTTTTGCAGCGACATTGTATTTCCCATTCATTCTTTCCGGAAATAACCTATTGAGTAAAAACATAATATTCTGTGTTTTTCTGAGTCAAGAGATCTCACAGATGATAACTTGAAAGGGTGATGTAGTTTTAGGCCAGAGCTTCTCAAACCTTTTTTTTCTGTGATCCCATTTTCAAAATGTTTGGTATATAACCTAGATGTTAATGATACATGTAAATACCCCATTACATATCTCAAGAGCCATTTTTTTATTGCGAAATCATACAAATGCACGTAATCTACGATTGTAATTATACAGTAATAAAAGAAATACGTAATGGAAACAGTAAGCGAAAAAAATTAAACAAGAAAAAATTTCAGTTTTTAGAATTTATCAAGCACAGCTAATGGGATGGATGCACTTGATGATTTTTGCACAGATCATCCATTCGTAGACTGACACAGGACAACGCAGGACGAAGGACATTCTCTATATTTTTCAAAAGGGATCGTTTTTTTTACTTGATCATTATCAATTTTGAGAATGCCTTTTCACAATAATACTTTGTGCAAAAGGCAAGTACTTTAAGAATGGCCAGATCGTACATGACTGGATATTTACTTCATGTGCTTATCAATAAATCACAGATTCTGTTTTGAAAATTCCAGTTGCAAACTTTTGTCGTTTAATATTTCCGCAAACTCATGCTGGACATGGAAGATGTGTCGCTTCATGAACTTTCAATTGTGTATGGCTTGTGTGGATCCAACTTTTTCTGAATCAAACTCCAAAATACTTCCGAAACTGTGTATGAAGCTTTTAATTTAGTCTAAAACTACCCAGTGTGTTCTCAAATCAGTTAGCCTAACCCAGGCGTCTGCCACCTATTTTTTCCAAAATACCATTCTGCTTCATCTTCCAGCATACAGGGTCGATGAGGAGCCACAAAAGGTCGCCACCATTTCATTTTCTATGCAACGTCATATGGGCATAGGCTAAAGCTTAATCAACTTAATTCTAATAATAATCAAATGCAAATTCATATTCCAAGTTTAGTCAAATCCAGAGAGAACCAATTTATAGGAGCGAATGGGGCGCATGCGGTTCCAGAGCCGCAGGTTACCGACCCCTGGCCTAGCCCCTAAAATAGAGCTAGAGTTCTAAACACAAGTGTGCCATCGTGTCGGAATGAATGCAACAAGGTCAGCATTGGTCAGTACATTAAAACAAACATGGCGTAACAAAGCATCACTTGCTGTGCTAGTTGATTATTATTTATTTGATAGCTTAGACAGACCTAGTAGGCTGAAGAACTGACCACATGAAACACGGTATTGCCGATAAAAATGCAGTAGAAATAGATTTGCTGCACCTCTATTTTCAAGTTTTGTGTAAGCTTTGAGTAAAACAAAAATTGTATCTGATTTGAAAAACTTTTATATCTGATTTGTCAAATCAATTTTTTTCCAGACCCCAAAATTATATTCGACTCCAAATTGAGTCGCGACCCTTAGTTTAAGAGCCCTGTTTCAGGCGACAAGTTCAACTAAACAGGACAATGACTTTCTTTCTTGGCTTGCAAGCGTTTCTTGTTGCTATATAAATATTCACAGCATTCTGACTCGTGAAGCATAAATTTGTAATATATTTCGATGAAAATTTAATTGGCACAATCATGAAAACCTGACATGAAAAAAAAATTGCCAAAGAGTTGATTTTACGCACAATTTTTGATTAAAAGATGCTTTCTCAAGTTCGCCAACGTTGAAACAGCATAGTGTTTCTGATTTATACAGTACAAAAATTTTTGTGGAGGTTGCACACCAAAACACTCAATGCAATGACATATAATTTATGTATGTCTGAAACAGCAACTAGTGATTTGCAATAGCAATGTAGTAACAATGTCAATTTACGAGCTCTTCACATTTTCAAGAGCGAATCAAAACCAGCTCACCATCTCGACAAGCCAAAAGTCAACGCCCTCGATTTCACACGTGTTTTTGTATTTCATTTTTCGTATGGACATATCGCATTAGAAAATATTCTGCTGGATGTTTCTGTATCTTTCTTTTTGTATCATTATTACTTTGCAAATACTGCTTAAATTTCATTAACCAAACCAATAGTGGTTCCAGACAGCTGAAAATATTTTCAATATTTCCTAGTTTTTACTGAGATTTTATGCAAAATGGTTTCAATGAACAACGTGAAGCTTCATGATAATACCTAATCCTCCTGTAACACCCACGTGAGCCACCCTATAGTGGCTCTCGAGAACATTTTTTCGGCCAAAACTCCCGAGCCACTGAAGCCACTTCAATTTTTTAGATGTTGTGTACAGTGCATCTTTTGAGGTGTAAGTTGCATGGGTTTGACGTCACTGTTGCTTATGGCAAGGGTGAAACAGATTTAAAACGCTTTATGACCTGCGTGCGCCACTTTTCTTTTCTTGAAATCAGGGTCTATTTGCAAATCCATAACCCGCAAGGCGATTGAGCTAGAGAGCTGTTCAAACCCTCTAAAGACTCGGAAGTCTTCTACTTTAGATTTTCAAGAAATTGGAAGGTTTTGGATTTTTGTTTTTTGTTGGTGACCTCGCATTGGCATAGGTTTCAGTTTTTTTTGGATGACGTCATCGCGCTTCGGGCACCAATCCAACGAACCAGTTTTTGGCTCAAGATTTTAGGAGTTTTCTTTGAGCAAGAGAGCTGTTCAAACCCTCTGAAATGCGGAACGTTTTGTAGTTTAGATTTTTAAAATTCCCCTAGGGAATTAATCAATGAATTTGCGGTGGTTTGGCCATAACGTTCGAACCACAAACGCTAGAATCCAACTAAGAGCTTTAATAACTGGAGTTTCCCCCAGTTTCCAATAAAACTCGAGCCAAAAAATTGGCTCGTTGGGTTGGCGCCCAGGGTCGGGTGACCTGGAAAACTGCGTGAGGGTTCAGCGTGTTTGTACTGAACCACTGCTCTAGCGCAATCGTTTCAGAAAGTGTGGCTGAAATTGTCCTCGAGAGTGAGCTATTCCCGGCAGAAAATGTTCGAGTCGTTGTGAAAAGAATACCATAAGTGCGAATCATTACGAAAAATATCTGCGGAAATTCGTATACAAGTCTTACTTGCTTTTTAATATAAGCAGATGATTTGATCTCACACCGGAAGAGAAAATTGCATGTGGAAAATGTTTGTTTTGTTCAATTTATTTGCACAATCTCCAAATAATGACGGTTACATAACGAATCATACGAAAGAAACAACGCAAACAACTCAAGACCTCTTTGACGTCAGTGCGATTTAGTTGTAGTTTATGCACAAGGCAATTACACATTTTCAAAGAAAAATGTCGTTTACAAGTCAATGATATGGCCATATGCTGTTAGAAATTGTCATCTAGTGTTGACATGAAAGTGTTTAAGAGTTTTCGGTATTGTGCTTCGAGATTTATGCTGTTAATTTTGAGAAGCCTAAAGCGGAATGGACATGCATACATTGAGCATTTTCCTAACTCTTTACACATGATGCAATAACAAACATGATGACGCTTGCACTGAGCTTGAAAATAACCGCTGGTGTGGCAACAGCAGCGGTTGATCCGTGAGGGAATTGTGGAAAATTTCGCACTGTGAATCGACTATCGCATGAAAAAATGCTCTCAAATGTCCATGACTACTTAGTCTCTGTCACAGTGTGGGGTGAACTTCGCAACTAGTTTGGCAGCTTCTATCTGATTTCCGCATCAAGCGACAAGTCCAGAAAGAAGGATAACCACAACAGTTAATGTTTCCTCGCCTGAAAAAGAAAATTTGTGCGAATGTTCAAATTATGCAAGCATCAGCATCATGTCAGGAAAAATATCACTATAGACCAGTGATTCTCAAAGTGGGCGGAATCGCCCCCTTGGGGGCGATTTTGAATGGCAAGTGGGCGAAAAAATCAAAGGGGTCGATAGGGGGCGAAACAACACAAAGGGGGTCGAAAATTCTTAATCATTAATCGATCATTAAACGAACTTCTGTAGTCTACTATTATGACTTGTTAGTTTCTTGCAAATTTTAATTTTCTATGATAATGATTGGAGGTTGTTGCTAAAGCAATTTATCTGTTGAATTTTTACACTGGATCGTCTATGTGCCCACCTACAGTGTGGATTATTTCAGGGCTGCGGAGCCGTCGTAAAAATGACGCAACTCCGGCGCTCTTCCTTTCATGAACATGGCCCCAGCTCCGGAGCTCTTGGTTTTCATGAGCGTGGCTCCGGCTTCTGTTCGTTTTCACACGTAATCTCCCGGTTAAGTTCGCAACTTACATCTGAGCTGTTTGTGCAAACTTATGTGGTAGGTGCGAACTTAGCAGTTGTCCTTTTAACTGCATTAGCAAACAGATGCTGATCATTAGGGCTAATGTTTGGAGACTGATTGTTGCTTTCACTGAAGCTAACTATTCTTTTTAGCAAGGCATATAGTATTCATTTACATTATGCTATTCACTTCACGAACAATGTTAGGCAAAGCCAAGCGTTTAATTCAGTCACAGAGATTGGAATTAGACTCTAAGTCAGCTATGTCCAACCCAAATGGCTTACTGTGCCAATAAGCAGAGGTGAAAGTAAGCCGGAACGGCCCTATTGCCGGTACGGCGTTTCGGTTAGAATTTATAGCAGGTTGGTATTATGACGCTGACGCAACAATGGCGGTACCTGAACTTTACTAGAAACAGCTTTTACATCTTATTTCCTGAGCAAGGTATCATATGAGTTCAAGGCAAATCATTTCTAGC
>Ga0210059_1000038_pt1 | contig 93261 bp, 75 predicted proteins | sample Ectturendosymbi2_FD_188042 | JGI IMG/M metagenome (GOLD analysis project Ga0210059, IMG submission 188042) | Ecteinascidia turbinata endosymbiont from Florida, USA - Sample 2 (SPAdes) (version 2) | ecosystem: Host-associated > Tunicates > Ascidians > Unclassified | place: Key West, Florida...
TGGTATCACTGATTCTGTTAGTTTATAAATTTTAGCTTCGATAAAATAATTTTTAGCATTTTTCAAGTTTCTAGAGACCGTGAAAGATATTTAACTGCTTCTGTCCGACATTTTACCCTGTGTGGTATACTGTTAGAAAGGTTATTTTATTGTAAGAGTGGGAGTATTACAGCTGCACATGTGAAAGACCACAGTACAGCAATGATTTGTTCCGTGTGGAAATATAACTGGCTTTGCTGCAACGTTGGTTGTCACGTATTCAGAAACAAACAGAGTTTAATTTAACGATGTTAGTGTATATAATGTTAGAAAGTTAGATATTCAGGCAAATCTTTGCGAAGCTTTTGCCGAAGACAAAAAGCAGCACTATTGTGGAGACTTAGTTTTGGGATGGGGAGTTTCGCAAAAGACTGTTTTCAAGCATTAGTGAACAGGATTTCAGTCAAAACGTTGGAGAAGTAGCCTACAGTATTTACCTAGCTGTATATTGACCTATAGCTCAAAACGTAGGGATTTGACTTCGGAAATAAGGATAAAATATGCATTTATCCGAACTTCTTTCTTGTAATGTCGCGACAATGGTGACCAACAAATCCAAAATATATTTTTTCGTTGAATCTTACACTTTGTTCTTGTGCTGAATGTATTGGTTCGTACGTCATCTGATTTATTTGAGTTTAACCATACCCACAATGCAGCAATATTTTCATCCAAGTGTGAAACATTTGCTTTATAGATGCATCACACATAGCTAAGGTGAAAGTTGGTTCTTTTTCGCCAATTCACCGTTGTGCATTTTGATTTAAACCTCAAATATATTTTTGTGTCGTTATGCAAGTAGAACTCTTAGAATGAAACTTTTGATATGGTGCAGAGTTATAAGTCGGGCCAGGCTCGGGCTTTGGTTTGTCAAAATATTTCGGGCCTACATACAAAACTTTTTTATAACATTCAGGGTAACGATTTTTTCTTTCGTGACGTAGATTTGTTGTGCTCACCGCGGTAACTTCTACGAGTGAAGTGATTGTGATTTGTCTTCAGCTAATTCTGTTTGCAAACACAGCTGCGTTCTTTTATTCTCTGCTGGGATTGGTCTCACACTCTTTTTGAGGAGGCGACAGCGGTGAGGAAATTCGCACGCGATGGCGTTGCGTCGAAAAGATCAATCACTCACGCGATTCTTGGCTTGTTTTAAGAAGCCTACAAGCCGGCTTTTCATGTCTATAGCGCTATCCCAGAAAGTTTCTTTTATGACTGTAGCACCATTGTAGATGGTTTCGTGATAGTTTCTTTTTTCTTGGGAAACATTATATTCCGCAGTATTACCGCTGACTAACATGCTACGTTTGTGCCAGATTATGCCAATGTTTTGGTCAAGGTGGTTGCTATTTTCGATATGATAAACCCTGTACCTGCAACCACACCTGCAAACAACGTTTTTTGTTACTCCGCAGTTGCGCATATCTTAACTCCCTCGGTAAATTTGGTTTTCGGGCCTAACTCGGGCTTCAAAAACAAATGTCGGGCTCCAACCGTGTTCGGCCTGGGTTCAGGCTTCAAAATGAGGCTCTTTTGCAACTCTGTGTGGGTATGTATGCAGAAGACAACAAGGGGAGGTTGAAAGGATACATCTTCCATCCTCCGACAGTAAAAATAGATTGAAATCATTTCGTGAAGCACGCTACGCTAATTTTAGGCCAAATGCTTTTGCTGCTGGTAAGAGGATATCAATGGAGATTTTGGTACGGATGAGGATGCATGCATAATGCCCAGTGGCATTAAAAAGATTTGTAGCTTTTTCAAAAAACGGAAATGTGCAAGCAAAATATTCATCGTCTTTCTAACGTTAAGCGACTTGAACAAGACATCAAATCGCGCTGTAACCCACACTTATAAAATGCGCATGTGCGACCAATGCGATGCAGCATTTTGTGCAATACAACTGACAGCTCTGATAAAACCCAGTTAATGTGTTCTACTATACTTCTGTGCTTGTTTGCATCCAAATACGATATTAGTGGAAGCAGTCTGAACTACAGTACCGTTTCCAGCAACAAATTTAAGTATATTAGTATGCAAATCATCTGCCAAGGACAAAGCAAAGCGTGGTTAGTGTTGCCCTCAAAACACCTCTAGAAATAAGATTGGAATCTGTATATAAAACGTCACTTCTGCATCGATCGGATGACTATATTGGTTTCACACCAAGCTGTCCCCCCACATTTTACAACAAAATTGCGCCCATGCAGTTGGGTACTATGTTCCTTTGCGTATTTTCTGATATGACACACGTGATCAGTTGGTGTGCTGTTACTCTGTAATGAATGATGTTTATCCCTCATTTGCAGTGATTTTCATGAAACATACCTGATTAATGACTACAGACGTGATAGTTGTTATTTTCATGCTTTAAGGATTAGGCACACTTTCATTTGCTTGTGCTTTTCTGATTTTCTGCTGCGTGAGCCAATTGTTTCACTCAGAGAATTTGGTTGAGTCACATTTGTGAAGATTCCATTGCAGCTCGATTTTCTACGAATTTGTCTCTCATCGTTTTTCGGTATCCGTTTGCAAACAAAATTTTGATCACGTGTTGCTGATTACTGTATTCGTGCTAACAAATTATTTTTTGTATTTTTATTTTATGGGCTTCTCGTAGACGCATGGTCCATATCACAAGGGCAATCGAATACACTGGATCACAAAAATGGTTAGTCATACAGTGGCGCAACTAGGGGTTGCACGGGGGGGACATCCATTCCCGGGCGCAGCATTTTAGGGGCGCTAAATTGAGATCGGAATGTTACGGAATGTCAAATGTCAGGGAATGGGAATAAATACGATTCACAAAACATCGAATGCCAGCGACTGCAACCATGTTGCCAAATCTCATTAAGATCACCAAGATTCGCAAAGCGAGCAGTTACGATACGAACCTTAGTGACGTTTCAAAGGGGGAGCTTTTCTCCATCAATCAGCACTCTCAAGTCGTTTGACTGACGGCTCCGTGACGTATCACAGTATTCTCAGACGGCTAGTTGCGAACTTTCCGACCTTGCTCTCATTCTATAGTTGCGTCACAATGGGAAGGGATATCCAGCGTTCACATGCGTGCAGCATATAGTGCTGCGCATGTTTTCAGAGCAGCGATGAAATTTAAACAGCATTTTGTTACAACAACAGATCTGATGTTTAGGAAGTTGTTTGAACTTTGCTGGTTTGACTAACTTCATGATGAAATTGATTTGATGTGGTTCTGAAGGCAGTTATGGTTTTTATTTGTGTAATATTTAAATAAATATTGACTACTTTTGCAAGATTCTAATTGCAACTGGGCAACAGCGTAGAATATATTAGTTATCATTGCGAACTGTTCAGTTACTACTACATGTGCTTTATATTAATTCGACCTACAAGCTGAGCACCTCCATGGACATAATTGTCGAAATTCAGGTCACAAAATAGTTAACCTAGAACATGGGCCCGTCCACAGCAATATGTCCTGAAGGGGGCAACAACCAGGGGCGAATTTTCATTTTCGGGGCCCTAGGCTATTTTAAAAAGGAGGTCCCTCTTGAAGGTTTGAGACGACTGATGTCATACAAATCAGCACTACACGTGCTCACTACATTCACTGAACAAGTTGTTCCAATTCATAAACATATTTCTGAATTCCCTCGATATTCAGAAACAGAGCCGTGTCAGCTTACCTCCATACCCCCAATTGGGGGCCACGCTGTCACAGGGACCCAAATTCAGGGCTCAACCCCCCAAACAAATTTTCAACCCCCTAAATTTAAATATGAAACACTATAATTCAGTGAAGTTTTTGTCAGCCAGTATCATTTTCTGTCCTGTAATTTATAGACGGAGCAGTTCCTGCTGCTGTTAGTTAGAATAACATCGTCTGATCAGTGCCGGCGCTACCTTTAGGCAAACTAGGCGGCTGCTAGTGCGCTAGGCCAAAGGGGGCGCCAAAAAAAGAGTCAAGAAATGTACAGATATGTAGTTCTGAAAGTGACGAACGTCCACCAAGCAAAAGTGAATAAACATGATGAAAGTGAATGGAACACACGTTCACGCAGTTATTCAGGTTTGCTGCATAGGGTTAATACTTTTGCTATTAATTTCAATTACGTATATTATTCATCTAAAAAACTTTTCTAAAGTACAAAATCTTCCTTCTTATTTACGTAATGTAGAATATGATGATATGCAGAGTAAGGATCTTTGTATGTGGACGGGTGGGCGCTTGAATGGATTCTGCCTAGGGCAAGGTTGCCAAGTCTAAATACACCTTTCAAGCTAGAAAAATTACAAAATACCGCTAGAATCAGCTTGAATAAGACCAACTGTATCGGCCGGTAGACCAGTTACCCGCTAGAATCTAGCGGATGTAGGCCGCCCAACCAGTTATTTAGCAGCTAGACAGGATTAAAACCCGCTAGATCTAGAGGAAAATCCGCTAAATAGGCAAACCTGGCCTGGGGTGTTCACAAGTCCACCGATAATGTGCTGTTGTCAGGGCCAGCAAGGCATGCCCTCCTTACTTTATCAACTTCACTTCAATAATTTTAAGGTTAGGGTTACCATTTATATTATTTTTATTTCTTGATTTCCCTGGTCCTGCCGCTTTACCAGAGTATCTTCATGTCAAAGCCTGAATTCCGCGAAATCATGTTTCGGCCATCCAGTGTAGCTGGGTTAGGAACGCTTTCGAAACGCCAGCATATTGGCGATAGACTATTTCACCAATGAAATTTTGATTTTAGGACCCATCACCTTTTTTAACCAGACAAATTCCAAATGGCACTGAAGACTTTCTGGCGACGGTTCTGTCGAAATTGTGTCTGCAAATGGAATTAAAAAAATAGTGAAAAAAACAGAAAATTAGGATATTTTGTTATGAAGGCCAGTTGGTCTCGGGATGTACCGTAATATCGAAATATTTTTTAGAAATCACCATTGGGGGGCCCTATAAGCATTTTGTGGGGGGCAGATTTGGGCTGCTACGGCACTGTCAGGAACAAAAATAGTCACACTGAAACTAACGAAAAAGGCAGCGGTGAATCTGTCCACACTCCAGGGTTGTCGCCAGTGGGGGGCCAGTGGTGTCCGACGCCCCCATTTCATGTTTGGCCCCCGGTTGCTGCATACATCCAATATTGTATTTAAAAAATGTGCCCCCCCCTTGTGTTTTTTGGCCCCCCTTGCTGCGAAATCCTGGCAACGGTCCTGCCACACACCCATTACATATTTATTGAGTACCTCACTGGCTTCGTGTAATCTGAAAAATGGATTCAGGCGTTTTGTTCTACATATTATATGTAACAATAACCAATTCTCAACGCCAGAAAAAGAGAATGCTCATTTTCATTCATTTCAATACTTCGCGCTCATTCTTCTATAGAGATCTTTTGTTAGCGACACAGGAAAAAATGTGCGTTGAACCAAAACAAAAATACAAATATAATGCCTACAGAAATGCTGGAAATTGTCCATTACTCCGAAAAATTTTGGGGTCCCTTGAAATCGGAGACCCTAGACTTAAGATTTTTTAGCCTAATGGTAAACCCGCGCCTGGGCAACGTCGAAATTCTGCTTAGCATTTTTAGGTTACTGACGATGCAATGCAAATAAACGTTCACAAAACATTTTACCCTTTATGCGCCACAACGAAACTACCCCAGGTCACAGCAACAATTACGAAAAATGCGCTTCGCTGTTGGCCCGTAACCAAAGAATGGGGGGATTCGGGGAAAGTACCCCCCAAAACGTTCTTGTGCGTGCTTCCTCAAATTTTGTTGTACCAAACGTTTGTTTCAACATATAATGAATGCAAAAATTTTGCCGTCATAAAATGTATTTTCTCCCTCAAATCCTAAAACGTAGCTGCGGGTCTGCTTCGTTGGCAGCACTAGCCAGGAACATCAACCAATAGGGCTATCTGGAGACTTTCAAAGTAGAGTAGGTCTACTCTTTAAGGAAGCATTATCATGGTTTTTAATGAAACCACAAGCCATGACTTTATTTTACCCAACAAGTGAACATTTGATGATTTATGGCCATATTATAAGTAATAAAGACCAACAGTAGAACAATCTGCTCGTAAGTTTCCCAATCTACATCTGCAGGCAAAGGAGCGGATACGAGTAAATTGCAAGCTTGTCACCGCATCACACCAGAACAGGGAACCTGGTTCTTGAGCAGTGTGTCACATCGGCAAATAAACTGTCCCTGCAAGAATTACATCAATTGATCGAATTTAATCGGTTCAGTATTCAATGGATTTCGCTGTAACTATTTTTCACGTGTAAAGTACGCAGTGATAGGCAGGTGTTACGCCGATTTCTACCATTATGACTTGATGGACCCCGTCAAAAATTTCTACACACGACTGAGTGGGGCCCCGCAAAAGTGTTTCCAATCGGGCCCCGCACTTGCTAACACCGGCCCTGTGTTGAGTTCGCGTTGCAATATCAACATGAAACGTCTTCAAGCACCGGAATAAAGTTAATAAGTGACATTACTGACTTAGAAAATAAGCCAAGAAAACGACCCAGAAGCTTGACATTACTTTCTATGAACACTTGTGATTTGGACGAATATTGGGAAACTAAAGTTCTACAAGGAAATGGACTTTCACCCAAACGCATAAAGTTGGAACAATATGGAGACTGAGACATTCAGTTTAACCAGAGCGGATATTGTGAATTGTTTACCTTCAAATGCAGTGTACATATATTTCGCACTTGATTTTTGAACATTATTGAGGACTAGAGTAACCACAAACATTTAGAGTATAATTCCCATTAATAATTAATAACTATTCACAAATAATATTTACGATTTAATAAGATAAAAAATAGTTTATTATGTGAAAACCGGACTCGGGTAACCGAGATCCGCGATAGTGTTTTATGTGAATGACGAAATCACGCTGTGAGTGCGTTGCGTGCCGATAGAGTGAGATTATGTTGCACTCTTTATAACATAAAGAAACACTCGGAGCGCAGAGCTCCTCGGGCTTTTTAAGCAGCCTCATCTGGGCTGGGAACCTCAGTCCGACTCTGGCCACTGCCTGAAAGCTAGCTTAAACCCACTGGTTAAGAAGATTCCCACTGGAATCTTTAGCAAGGAAGGATTCCCACTGGAACCTTTCGCAAGGAATTATGGTCCACTAACCTGTTTTATCCCTGACAAGCTATGATAATGCAGGTTACTCTCTCCTCCGTTAACAAAACCCCTGAACTCGTGCTACAATCCCTGTTTATGATAATAATATGCGTGTATGATGCATATATTATTAATGACGCATTGCTTAACGTTATATTAATAAAATTATGAGTGGAAATATAATAACTCTTTGTGTTAACTGAGCGTCAAGTCGAACGTAAATGGGCGGGTCTGATACTCTTTATTGTAGTTTCGGGCGTGCCTTGAATAGTCTCTGTTGATTATAATTACCCAGTGCTCCAGGGGCCTATTCTAAAATGCAGATATCCCCTTAGAAACCTGTTTCACCTGGCTGTGACATGAAGTTCACCAAAGATAATGAAATGACAAACTGTAGGCTCACGTGGTATGGTAAGGCCTCAGCCAATATTCACCTTGTTTGCTATTGAGACGCTTAAGTAACAACCGATAAACAATACGTCGATAAACAGTTTTTAGGTTGGTAAATTTTTTTGTGGTGTTGACTGAAAAAGTGAGAAAAATGCTTAGAGACAAACACCAGCACAACAAAGCTTCAGATTACGTACAGTATGTAATGCAAATTATTAGACATTGTGCTGCACAGCCCAGTGTCATAACTTCTCTTTTGAATATTGAATTGTGGGATTGATGTTTTTCTCCGTAGCCACGGAGGGCATTCGGGAGCAGCGCCCTTCCCAATTTTTTTGTGCACAGAAAAATCTGTTTTAAACATAATAAAACAAGTCTTGCCTCCCTAAAATGTATATTGCCCCTAAGCCTCAAAACCTGGCTACGGGCTCCCACTGTCCAAGCATGTGAGGCAGCATTAAACTATCATTTACTAGGCAGACTGGTAAGATCGGACGGTCTGTCAGCTACAAACCACAGTGCTTCGTCCTGGAATCATGAGCTTTAACTATAGCTAATACAAAACAGTGAACTTAACACGGAACCGCTTGCTCACATTATCTAGTTCAGGAGTCACCAACATGGTGCCCGCGGGCACTAGGTCGCCCGCACGGACCACGCGGGCTTGTTCTGACAATAGCATAAACATGAGCAGTAGGCTATCTTTTATTTTTATTAATGATAACATAATTGAAGACTAATTGAGCAAATGTTTATTTCAGTAGCGTGTGTATCAAACTGGTAGCCCTTCACATAACTTTGTACCAAGAAGTAGCTCTCAGTTTCAAAAAGGTTGGTGACCCCTGATCTAGTTACTTCACAGGAAGTATTTTTCATCTTGGAAGAAGTTTGCGAAGTAAGTCGGCGTCAGGTGCATTGCATTTAAAAACTCACAATGTCGTTGTTATGTGGTAACATAATTATGACCGCGATTTGTAGTGCCGCTCAGATAGATCAGCTCGCGATGAGCCCCTCAGCACTTTTTGAAATGTTTTCAGGCGACATCCTCCTTTTCAGGATTTAAAAATATACAAATTCCGGTGCTTTCGCACTTTCTACATTTACGAATTGTGCTTTGTCAAACTCACACACTTCTAATTTTTTATCCATTTCATTTTTGTGGGCATACCGTTTGATTCTGTAATTTTTTAGCTACACAGAACATCACCATTGCGACGTGACAAATGCAGGGGTCGGAAGGGGGACCTTGACCTGCCCTTGAGTTTGAAATTTTCCTATAAAACTTTTCGCGAAATACGTTGTTTTCTGAGTTTCGAACGGGCAAATGATTTCACCACTTTTGGCCCCACTGAAAAAAATCTTTCCGACACCCGTGATTCCAACCACATGTAATTGTACTGGCAATATCAAGAACGTTGTCGTTGCTAGATTTGCACTACACTGATAAAAACTTTGAGGATGTGATACCTGCCGCCCAGGCGGTCTTTATTATCATGCCCACCTAATTCGAGAACTCCATCACGTCGCATAGCAACGGGACAATCATTTATTGTTACGTTTGACGCATAGCACTAAAAGCATAAATGCAAATAGGCGGTATTGCGAACAGGGTCACCATTATCGGACTCGACGCATCTGCACGGAAAATCCGAGCGTGCCAGATGATCACGTGACGACAAGGCGCGCTCACGTGACAAGAACGTGCGGTTGGTCGCTTGGAAAGTGGCACGAACACGGTTTTCGGTCAGATAAGAAACTGTATAAATCTGTAACAGAGTGTGCGCTCAAGAATGTTCAGCTGACGGTCTCTTTACCAGGTGCTGTCGGTGATCATGGTGACGTTGCTACCATGTTTCTTTTCCAGTTCGCACCGTGCCGATTTGAATGATGCGTCGCTTGCAAGTTATGGCTTTGGGAGGCTTTCCTGACCGATGGATGCATCGGCAGGCGTGCCGACTCAGATCGAGCAAGCTGTGAACAGCCCCACTTCGGCGGCACACGCCATCATCAGTGATCAACTCCTCGACGACAGCGTTCTTTCCAAGACAAGAAACTTCTGGAAACCCGCGCGACCACGCTGCGGACTTCGTTGGGTCGACGTGAGGAATGAGAGTTTGAGGCCAGTGCGGGCGACCCGTGTACCGGCGTTAGGAACTCGACATTGTTATTGCACGAGCTTTTCGAACATTTTTCGGCACACTACCGAAATCTACTATGGCATAACGGCGCGACACAAAAACAGAGGAAGCAGTGCGGGTCACGAGCGAAAAGCTGGGGTCGCTCGCTTCCGGCATACGCAAGCACAAGCGTGACGAACGGGCAGCGAGAACTTTCGAGGAGATCGGCTCGACGAACGTTTCAATCGTTCTTCGCCTCCAGGCTGACGCTCCGCGAAAGGAAATTCGCTCGAAAGGCAGTTTAGGATCGAGGGCGGGCAGTAAACCCTTGTTTGACATTTCGGCAGTTCTCGTTTTCGAATTTAAACACCTGACGACAAATCGCTCTCCCACATACAGCGCGGGCGTTGCTGTAAAGTGGCAGCGGTGCTTTTAGAAAATTGAAGAGGGGCGGCGGAAGCCGAAGGTTTCACAAGTCGCAGGTTAAAGCGTTTTAGGCAACGGCCGCAGTCGCAGTGCACTGACAGGGTATACACTGTATACCGTGCATCATTTCGACCAAAACATCATACACCTTAAACCTAAGGCCGCACCTAACCCTACTGCATGGCATCCCGCAAGCGTACGGCGTCCAAGCAAATTGATAGAACTTCTCGCTACGTTTTTACGCCACCAACGGGGAGGTGTGCATCGTGTCGGAACAGCTGTGGACGCACTTTTCAACTTCAACTCGCACAGCCACAAATGACGTTGTGCTGTGCGTCTTGCTTTTGAAAAGCTGATGTAGCTGATACGCAACAACAGTCACGGGAGTCAGGTCAACACCGTCGTAAGAATTCAGGAACGCAAAAAAAACGGATCCTAGCAAAGGGGAGTAATTTTCATCGCGTATCTCCCATTTCAAAAAGCGTCCTCTTGATCGCAACGCGTCTTTGCTACATCAGAGACGTCACGTTTCCTGACATCAGTGCTACAAAGTGAGCAAATCGGACAAACAATTATCAAATCCTCTGCCGCGTGTGAGGGTCAGACAAGCTCTTGATTCACTGAAATAAGAGGGTTAACAACAGCGTGCCCGGGGTCTGCTGGCACGACACTCCATTTTGAAGATTTGGACGAGTCGAACGTTCGCCCTGGCTGCCGGACAGCGTGGCAAAGATGACACAGATAGCGTCAACCGAATCGAAAAGGGTTATGTTCTGATCCTTCTGCAGTGACCGCGGCTAGGTGCGCTGCGTAACGGTTGATATTCGGCAGGGGGGTCGGGAGAGGGCGCAACAGAAGCAAGAATTTGCGCGTTCGGAGCGGGGATTCCCAACCCAGTCGGGTCACGCGTAAAAACCGCCGCAAAGCAGGAAGTAATAAACAAGGACGCACGCGACACCGGTCAAAAAATGTGCACGATTTGAATCTGGAAAAAAACGTATCTTAATAAAATTAAAGGAAGTTGAATTATATCGTCGTGCTCGTCACAAGTCTGTGATCACCGGTTGAGGATGTTTGATCACGGAAGATTTTCTGGGCGCAGGGGTGGGCTTTGGTCCGGTGCTGGGCTTCTTGCTGACCGACGGCTTTGCCGACGGGTTTTTGAAGCTCACAGACGTCAACGTTATCTCCTCGTACGGGTGATATCTCTGCTGGGGCGCGGGCGGCGGGACCACTGTTTTGCTGCTCACCTTGGGCCTGTCGGACTTTTGAGGGCCCTCGATGCCGTCCACGGTCACTGACCGCGTGAGGACGCCGCGCGTCTCGGTTTTGGCCTCGGCGTCGTGGGTCGGACTCGAGTCGGGCGACTTGGCCCCGGACAAGGTCTCGGCGCTCTGTGACAGTCGCCGCTTGTCGTTCGCGGTTGACTTCGGTGAGTCTTGCGAGTCGGCTGCTGTGAGACTAGGATGATCGGGCATCTCGTTCAGTTCCAGGCAGTACAAGAGCACGTCCATCTGCGGACCAAAATCGGGCGGATTATCACAGAAAGAAACCCAGGTTTGAAACCGGGGAATACGGCATTAACAGCTGGTAAAGGTCTTTGTTAAATTATATGGGCGAAGCAGGCGTGCGACCGAACATCGTCCGTGATGGAAATTTTTAAAACGTTCTTCGCTCACTTTTTCTTCTGATCCAAGCAAAGCTCAGTCGTTACAAAGAAACACATCCACAGTTAACACCAGACGCAAGTCAAGGGTCAGCTCCGCTGCGCGTCCAGAACCACAGGCGTAGCCAGGGGGGCCATGCCCCCTAAATTTCTAACATATCTTGTCGTTTTGTGCTTCGAGAGGAGATGTTCCAAACCAAATAATTTTGCTTGCGTAAGGTCTAAATATTTGGCCCCAGTCCAAATTTTGGGCTGGCTATGCCGCTGAACGTAACCCAATCTTAGTTGGTCGATGGTTGTCAATCTACAGCAGCAGGCATGCGTCGGGATACGAAAAGCCATGTGCAAGCAAGGTATATATCCAACGTCGCTCATAAACTTTCTTTGTCCGTTGCAAACTGTTCAGCCATGCTCACCTGATAGTGCACGTCCAGTCTGAGCGCGTGCAGCGTGCCGGCCTGGGGACTTGTGGACTTGCTTGTGGCCGAGCGGGACCCACCGTCCTCCGCAGGCCGTAGAAGGGTTGGGCCGAAAACAGTGGCCAGGTTGTGAAGGTTCATTTTGTTGACGGCCTCGTTATTCGACACGCTGCAGCAACACACGACACGTTAATAAAGCATTACAACAACACGCAGTACATGAACAAAGCACTGTAGCAACATGCAGCACATAAACAAAACACTGTAGCAACACGCAGCACATCAACAAAGCACTGTAGCAACACGCAGCACATCAACAAAGTACTGCAGCAACACACAGCACATCAACAAAGCACTGTAGCAACACGCACCATATCAACAAAACACTGTAGCAACACGCAGCATATCAACAAAGCACTGTAGCAACACGCAGCACATCAACAAAGCACTGTAGCAACACGCAGCACATCAACAAAGCACTGTAGCAACACGCAGCATATAAGAGCAATGCTGCCGCGCCGAACGCAAGTTGCGAACACACTTCAAAAGTGGAAGACGTAACTCGTTTCATTTAACAACTCCATATTTGCTGCAAGTGATCGAGGTATCACCCGGCTTGGCTCTGGTTTCTTCGCTTGGCGATGATTCAGTCTTGTTTTTTTTTCGCTGAAACATTTTAGTCATTTGTCCAGTAACCAGGGCAGAAAAAAATTCTGATTTAAAAAAAAAATCAAAAAAATCGGATTTTTTTGATTTTTATGATTTAATGTGCAGAGGGTGGCCGCCTAACAAGTGGTAATTTTCTAATTTTAAAAAGTTTGTTTCAATATAATTTTCTGTGCTTTGTCTCTTCTAGCACAGCAACTAGAATTCCGCTGAACTTTCTTTCAGACTTACTTTGCACTAACGCATCACGCTTGAAGCAAATCAGTTCATAACACCAGTACTAGTGTACAAAACGAAATATTTATTGTAATGACAACACTCAAACCATCAGTTCGTCAACACTTATGGCACGTTGAGAAGCTTGTACAAAAATGCAAGCTTGCCAGTCTCTTTGGTGCAAAGTCTGTTGTTAAAATTGATTCTTAACGCAGCTTTCATTAGTTCAGCTTCTGCAAAAGTATAACTTACATGCAGAAAATGGTAAAAACCTATACAATGTGTTTTGTGAATCTGAATTAAAAATATGTTTTAAAACTATTATTTCTACAATCAACAGCCTACATGCCTTGTATTTGCTGGAATTTAGATGTAGCTTTTACTTTATGCCATGCTCGTAGCCATGGGGGGATTCAGGGACAGTGTCCCTAAATATTTTTGTGCCAACTGAATTTTGTTGTGCCCAGAAAAGTTTGTTTTAAACATATACCATAATAAAATAAAACTATTTCCCCCTAACAGATTGTTTTGCCCTTCAAACCTCAAAACCTTCCTAAAGGCCTACTTTATGCCAGCCTACACTTTTCAACTTGTGGCGTTCTGACTTCTGAGTCTGCAAATGTTAGTGATTTCAGACCACATATCATTTTTACAGTTTGTTGGCATAGAATCTGTGATCTCAACAGTTGCTATGATTGATAAAACTTTAATTGCTTTTATAAGTTGTGTTGTCAGAAGAAGTCTCTGCCTTCTTTAATAATGAGTAAAAATGATTAGAATACCAATTAAATGTGTCATACAAATCACAGAAAGCTTCAAAACTGCGCATGAATTTTTGCTTGATTTTTTTGGTTTTATCACTGATTTAAATGAAATGGTTTAAACCAATCAGCCCCGAACTATCATTCAAAATTTTTTACGCTTATGCAACATCCCTTAATGCAAAGAGGTTCATAACACCAGGACCAGTGTACGAAATGAAATATCACTTGAAATGCCAATGCTGAAACAGTCAATTTAGTAATCTCATTGACACTCATGGCACACATGCATAAAATGCTAAAAACCTATAATAATATATCTGTTTTAAGGATCAAAAATATGTTCTATAACCATGTTTACAGTCAACAGCCTTCATATTTGATGGAATTTAAATGCAACTTTCACTTTATGCCAGTCTACACTTTCAAACTTGTGGCATTCTACAGTTATGACTTGTGAATCTGCAAGGGTCAGTGATTACAGACCGCATGTCATTTTTGCAGTGAAATGACATAGAATCTGTGACCTCACAGTTGCTGTGATTGATCAAACTTAAGTGGTATTAACTTGTGTCGTCATAAGAATTATTTGCTTTCTACACTAATACTCTATAGGCTATATGAAAACCTATTAGAATGCTAATTAATTGTGTCATAGACATCACACAAAGCTCTAAAACGACATGTTTATTTTGATTTTTATTGTTTGCTTTAAATCATAAATCAAATGATTTAAATCAATCAACCCTGCCAGTAACTGCATTATAATACGCCGTAAAAATTTTCACTAGTTTATATTTCCAGAAATTATTACCGAATTGACATTTTTCGGTCATTTCAAGAAAAATTCGGCCTATGGCCGCGAGAAGACTAGATTCAGACTTGCACATATCTGTATGCAAGTAACTGGTCTCCACTGAGGCGATTGAATTGAATCCATTCGCAAAAATTTTAAATCGAAAATCGATTTCACGTAACACTACGCATCATCAGTCCTGAAATCTTATTCAAAAAATAACTTTCGATTTCGATTCAACTCATTCGCCTCGGTAGACACGTTGGTTTCATTCTTTGCACGTTACAGCAGTTGGGTAACTAAGTAAAACCATCTCCGATCCTGCTAAAAACTGTGCCATGCCTTTCGATTCGAAAGCGTGCGCGAATTGCACACTGGAAATCCGTTGCTGCTGCCGTTGGGGACGCACCTGCTTCACTGGCCCCGAGTCGCGTGGCCACTAATCTGGCCGAGCAGTCAGCACCTGGCAACCGACATCGTGTTTTCCGAGGCCACACGCGACAAGCCTGCACTGACTGGGCCACTGAAGAGGAGATTAGAGGGATTGAGTGGCGGAAGGAAGACGCCCTTAATCGAGTAAGAGAATTGGAGCTAATCATGTCAGAAAGGAGGTAAATCCGGCAAATCCGGTTTAACAGAGACAGAACCGGATCAAAACAGGTCAACGACTGGCGGTCAATTGCTTATTCATTGATGCGACTGCTTGCGGTAAACTTCAGTGTCTTTAATGCGATCTTGCGAAAACGCGGGGTATCAAGTCAAACGCAAGCTGCAGTCGTTTGAATACAAAGCTACCTCGGGCTTTTTCGATCGAGCAAATCGAAAGCTAAAAAAAACACCTTCCCGGCAAAGTTCATTTTCAAATCATGCTCGCTCGTGCAACGATTGGTTGCCGTAGTGCGTTTCTTACTTGATCAGGTGGTTTCGCATGAACACCAGGGTCTTGTAGCTGGTCACGGGCAGATCGCTCAGCAACTTCATTATGGTGCGTTCCTTCGTTTCAGGGTCTTTCAAGCTCGACGCTTCGACGAAGTCGCTGCAACGAAAAGCTTTTGAGTTAGCTAATACACCGAAGTTTTCGGGTTGGTTGATAAACCAAAGTTTTCGGGTTAATTAATATTGCACCAAAGTTTTTTCTTTTGCGCTTTTTTTGAGAAGTGTTGTCGGATCCAAGCATGAGCGCGCCTGTACAAATACAGGCAGATGATTCCCGAGTATTAAACTCCACGCGACAACAAACACCTGGAATTCGTCACTCGCTTTCCTGCAAGCTCCAAACATTTCGGAGGTCCTGGCACCGCGAGCGCTCGCGACGCAGTTATGAGGGGTAAAAAATACTTGGCTGACTCAGGCGCAAGTGGAACGGGAAGCGAAAACTCGGTCGTCGCAATAGAAACAAGCGTAGCAGCGGCGGCCGCTTACTTGTATCGCGCGTCGGTGAAGAGAGGCTCGGGGAGTTCGCGGAAGTAAAGCTTCAAGACTCCAGCGACGGCGTTGATGTCGACCTCTCCGAGCAGAATGCCGACTTCTTTGCGATCTTGAAAAATGAGGAATAAAGAGCGATTAGTTTTCTTGCGTTGGGCGGGAGCGGCCCGAGCGCATTACGGGCTGAAGTGGTGAACGGCGGTGCAGGTGGAAAAGGGCAACGGCGGTCGGATGGCAGTGAAGGTAATCGTCACAAAACGAGATTGTTTCGTCATTGTTACTCGTTATTACGTGCCCGTTGATACGCATTCGGCGGAACAGCCCGCAACGCTTGTTGCACGTCTCAAGTAACTCGTCTGGAGTTCAGCACTAGCAGCAAAAACAAGGCTTAAAAGCTTTACTCGGAGCGTACACTGCAGTAATTAGTAATTACTTTCACGCAATCTGTAGCCAGGTGTGTGAAACACCGTGTAGATATAGTGTCATACGCCTTTTTACAATGCATGTATCTATAAAACGCCGAACCCAAAATGACCCAGGGCGTCATCAAACACTCACGTTCCAAGTCTTGTTTTGATAGGAAAAAAACGAGTTTGAAAAAAAATGCGCAACCAACGCAAACCTCGGGTTCATGACCGGGCACGGAAGGTAACTTAACCTCTCTGCCTGACGTATTTTACAAACGTGTTGCGACCACCAATCACAGAGATCGGACAACGACACGTGACTTTCACTCACGCGTGTCGAAGGAGGCTTTGAGTGCTTGGATTTCGGAGGCGACGCCGGAAACGCGATAGATTCCGACTTCGTTCATGCCCCGTCGTTCGACTTCGGCAACGCACTTTCGTACAATGCTCGGGACGCCCGAACTCTCGCGTCTGCACGAACGAAACAATCAGGAGTGCGTCTGGGAGTGAGCGTTCGTGAGAAACGAGCGTTGTGGAGATGAGTTTAGCGCGAGACAAACAATAACTTCGCCATAATTCTCGCGAGGCCAACATCGCTTCAGTCAATGCCAACAGCAGTAACAATTGGTTACGCGAACTACTTTTGTTGCTACGCTCACGGTAAGGCGCGACTAGAGCTCTTGTAACGCTTTCTTTTGGAGACGCGATCTCAGAATGGAGACATGGGCGTTGGGCGAATTTTTTCCAGGGGAGGGGCAATAGTGGATTTTTCCAGATGCAGGCATAAGGATTTGTCCAGGGGGGCCAAAAATGGTGAAATTTCGTTTTTCCCCCTTGAAACTGATAAAACAACTTTTTTTTGGTAAAAATACCATAGGAAAATGACATATTTTAAAATCCAGAGGGGGCCTGGAACCCCCCTACCTCCTTCCGATGCCAATGGATGCAGGGACCGTTATGATTCGGCAGCACAAGCAATAAGAGATTCCCCGCTCGACCAGATTCACCCTTATTCCCTGTGATGCACTGCGCCTTCTATGACCAGATGACTTCATTGTGTGACGTGACGTCCCACTCGCTTTGAAACGAAAGTTAACTCGAAATGAACAGCCTATCGCTCTTTACTGTCACATTGTTCAGTGCCCAGCCGAAAGGACTGCTCCCGAGCAAGCGTCGTTATAAGAAATCAACTTTGCGCCTCAGAACGCCCCCCCAAGTCTCCCCAGAACGCCCCCCCAAGTCTCGGCCCGATTGACGCACTTCCTTAAACTATATTTCGGCAACTCCCTGAAAAGACGCGCCATCGCCGTCACATTCACGGTGCAAACGCGCATTTTTCGAACGTACTTAGCGACGACTTCGATCTTGACGCCGAACACTCCGTTCTTTTTCGTCGAGGGCAAACGCTGCAGGCTCCGCTCGCGGGGGGTGAACTTGATCGACACCAGGATCGAGATCTCGTTCATCAGGACGCGCTCCTTGTTCCATTCGCTGTGGCCGCGCAGCGATTCTTGGAGAAGCTGCGGTGTGGGGGGGGAGAAGAGAAGACAAAACACTTGTACTAGAGTCGTGTAACACGCATGACTGTAAAAATCGCGCTTTGATTCAGCTTCGACTTGCGTTCATGACCAAATGTTGAGCGTATTAAGGAAATTCAACTGTTGAAGTCAGTGACTTTAAACACAAGAAAACAGAAGCACACTTTAGATCTAGGTCCAGTGGAACAGTTTGCAGGGTCACTGCTCCGCAGATAGACACGGTGCTTAGTCCACATTAGGGGAAACACCTAGTCGATGAAGACGAGAATCATCTCGCTTTTCAATACCGAGGAAACGCAACATGCTCGAACGGGGTTCGGTGGGGGAAAACGGAAGCAAAGACGCGTTACATTAAGCGAGCAAATTGGACAAAATCTTCCAATAAACAGACACTTGTTCGCAAACCACTGATTCGTACTTTTGCGAATTCACAACTTCACAACAGAGGCTGAAGTTCTCAATCGCTTTGCGGCGAAGTCACGTGACAACCTTAGCGTTTTAAGCAAGCACAAAGCGTTTGCGGTTGCTTTCGTATCTCTACACCAGAGGCACAGCAAAACAAACAGAGGTGTCCGTCTATGACGAGCTCCTTCTCAGGGGCGGATCCACGGGGGCAATTGGGACGATCGCCCGCCCTAAAACCTACGAAAGTACTGTAACTTCATTCGCCATCACTTTGTACAATTCGGAAAACAACATTAGCGATATAAGACCATTCTGTCGTCCATTGTTTTCTGACAGCAGTGTTGTGAAGTACACTTCATCTCTCTTACAGTAGCGAAGCTGTAATAGGGACTTGACTACCAAACAATAGTGAAATCGCCACCCCCCAAAACTTACTGGCTGGATCCGCCCTTGCTCCTTCTCATACAACACGTATAAGCGTGACGTCTAAGCGCTGAGCAAAACGCACGCCCGCAACGCAAGGCTCACCGGAACTTTTCCTTTAGCGATGAGGACGTCGTCGTCGTAACCGGCACCGGCAGAGGCGTCCCTGGCCCGGTCGTAGCAAAGGATTCTCAGGGTCTGGGCGCCGTCCAGGTCAACTTCGAACTCTTCGTTCCATTCAGGTTGGTCGGTGTCGCGACAGGGCCTGGTTTTGGCCTTCGTCTGGAACTGTCCGAAGGAGTCGACCTCCAGCGTACAGTAAGGATCTGCCGGAACGCAGTGCACAGTTTGAGAGATCGCTAACGTCAGCAAGCGCGTTTTGCGACAATTGTCACTATCAAATTGTCACTGTCAAAATGCCACCACATTTTGCCACGCAAAACGAACACAACCTCGTGTCTGTGGAAGCGCGTAATAATCATTGCGACTGTACTTGTTTACCCAAATCCTACTGAAAAGAGACACACAATTAGAAATTACATTTTTTTGCGACCGGGAGCACTTCTGCAAAAGAACAAGTTGGTCTATCATCACGAACCAGGCTTTGCTTTGCAAAAAACAACTGAGATCAAGAAGAAATCAATACGTAAACAAAACCAAATATTATGTGTTGAACCTGGATACAGGGGCATTTCACACTTCGTTATCGCAACATGCTTGAAAAAAAAACAGTACAAGCACACAATTAATGTACTACAAACTTTCAAAACATTATTAATTTCTTCTCTTTTGCCAAGGATGTTTTGTGAAACAACACCAGCTATAAGCCGTTAAATGAAAGGCGGACGGCACACGCCGTCGTAACGACATTAATCGTCTTACTGCAAGCACGTAGGAAGCCTTGTCCGGAATGTATCGTCACATTGATATATCCTGACATGAGGTCCTCGTCTTCCTTGATCAGCATTGACCCGACGTTGTTCATCTGGCGGTCAAATAACAACAGTGATGTCAGTGAGAACTGGATGAACGCTTCGAAACGACACATCAGATTCTCTTTCATTTATCCTTTGTATTCCTAAACCAATCGTAGGAGTTTTTTTTAACTTTGCACGCAACTAACTGGTGTTTACAGCTTACTGAGCCGTCGCTAAGTTTCGACGGCTTCAACCGCTGACAGCTTCCCGCAAACCGTTCAATGGTTAGAGCCGAGCGCGCGACCGCGAAAGACAACTGACTGACACATCCCGCTCACTTTGCGCAGCCTCACACACGTCGACAGTATGGAATTCACTTCCAGTGACGTCAGAGAGAAGCTCTTGAAGCAGGACTCCTGCTGCTTCATGATCGCCTCGGTCCATTCCACCCTCTCGTAGTCGGACGACATGAGGAACATGTAGCTCTGCGAAAAAAGATCTTATCCGACCGGCGTCAAATGGGAGGAAAAAACAGGGGCAGGCGACTTAAACTACAACACGCGCTCCTTCCAACGCAAACACAGCGACGCGCTATGATTTACAGCGAACCAGAGGCGGAGGATTCTGCGTTTTTTTTATCGGACTTGGACCAGGAGGAACTTTTTGGGCAGTAGCAAGGAGTCTGCGTGGTCTTTGTAAATGTCATTTCTTAGGTAAACATTGCTGAACTTCGTGTGCGTCGATGGTCACAAGAGTCTGAACAGGAGTCGGATTCTCAAATTTGAAATTTCCGGATCCGGATTTCAAAATTTTTGGAACAGGAGCGGGGTCGGAGTATGAAAATATGACTCCGACCATCTCTGCAGCGAACACGAGCATTTACAGATGTTAGCCAACTGCTAGCACTGAGGAAGATATGCGGTCACGAACGCAAGCGGGTCTCGTAACAACAACGACAGCATTCTGTCGCAGCGTAGCCGAGCATCAAGTTACGCTGTGAGGGGTGAAGCCGAATTACGGAACAAACAACAACAGCAGCAGCAGCAGTGCACACCGGAACGGACGGACGGCGCATCACATGAAAATCGACAGAGCAGGCTGGAGATTGCTTCAAGTCCATCATCAACCAAGCCGGGATACGAGACAAGCATGCAGATCACAACGAACAAGTCATGCACGCGCCGCGCACGCACACCGTAGTACATTGACACCGATCACGGTATGAGACCCGAACATAATGCAGCAAGATCGGCAGGCATTATTTGAACGCAGCGACATTCCAGGAAGCGCTTGAGAAACAACGGGACGGTGTTCGTTTGAGGCGGTCGTTCGACAGGAGAGAGCAGGGGGTTTCCCAGTTTGTTTGCCGAAACAGGTTCTCAAAGCGCCATGACGGTTTACGGGCCATCAAGCAGGATTTTAAAGACGCGCGAGATTAGACATGCACGGGCAGCACTTGACTTGGGCAATCGCCGGCTGTGTTGGTTCGCCACGTCGGAAAAGATTGTGGCGCTCGACTACGTCGTGATGCTTATCACAAGCGAGTTAAGACGAAGCAGATAGGGTCGATCATTTTTATTTTTAAGTCTGTCGCCGGCCACGTAATCACGTGTTTACCCGAACGTGAGACATTCGTACGAACCCACCATACCTCAGGGTAGCCTGCCTGTGGATCAATCAGCAATGGGGCCACCTGTGTTTCTGCGCAATTGGAAGCGCAGACTCGGTTGAATACACGAGCAACAAATGCCTTTGCTACCGCAAAGTAATCTGTGGACGGATGGCTTTTCGGGACCCGGTACCTTTCCTTGACGTTACAGACTTGGTTTTACCCACTCGAAACTACCGTAAGAAAACAAGCTTTACTGCTTCAAATTCAATGGAAAAATGACAAGTTTCAAAATCCAGGGGATCGAAGACCTTCCGCTTCCAACGCCCATGCCCAGAAATAGGAGCCAAACCCTATCTTACACCTTACACGCACGCGTCCGAGTAAAGCGCGTTGCTTGAGCAATCTTCGCCTCAACGCCACAGCACATCATTGTTATTATTGCACTTCGCTTCGTGCGTCGGATCACGTCTTTACAAGGAGTTAAATGCAATGCGCATCAGCTACAAGCGACTGTGAGCGAAAGCCAGGTTCTGTCTTATTGCTGCCTGACAATCACGTTTTCGCCAAAGGCGCTTGAACGATGCAGGCGAGCGAGCAGAGAGGCTTTGTCATTAGAAAGTCGAGTGCCGGCCAGGCCGATGTTACGCCGAGCACATGCGCGCAAGCACGTTTAATCACCAGTGCAATAAACCATCTTAAAACATCGCTTTTGTACCTTTCGTCCTTCCTGCGACAACAAAAAATAAAAAAGGCAATCACGAAGTCGGTCTAAACACGGGTGGAAATGCAGAGTAGATCTTCATCAGAGCCCTTTTTCTGTTTGTTTGTTTGTTTTTTTCATATCGATACTGATAGAGAGGGCAGGATGTTACGTGATAGTGTAGCATTGTCTTGGCTTTGGAACGATGTTCGCGGAAATATTTCCGAAATCGTTCAACTTTTCGTTCATAGGTGCAGGAGCAGGCAAAATTTTGGGAGTGCGAAGGATTTTTGTCCGAATTCTCCCGAACGTGCCAGAAAAAACTCCAAACAAACAAAGCGATCTCCAAAAAAAGCTCTGCATGCGATTTTGGGCGCCATTTTTTTCAAATCAAAGCAGGTTGGGCGCCACTTTTGCTCATATACTCAGTAAGTCTGTTCAGATTTTCAGGGATTTTGCCAAAAAATTCCACGGATTTTTCCCGGATTTTAACCAAGTCAAAACGTTTAGGGGTGCGCTTGCACTCTCCGCAACCCCGCCACCAACACCAGTGCTTTCATTTCACAGTGCACAGTGCCAGTCCATAGAAGCTGGCTGGGTTCGAGTTAACAGATCGGATACAACCCAACGCGCTGTGGCTGAGTGAAGCGTGATATGCGGAAGGAACGAAACAAAACATTTTGTAGTCGATCGGGAGTTGCCAGAACCGTCGATGACAACCGTTCGGACTAAGAACTGCACCTTTGACAAAATGCAGCCTTTGCGTTGCTATGGGCAACCGGCAGCTTTGCTGCTGGCGGCAAAAGCGAAGATGAACTGTAAACATTTGAACGACTTTAAAAATTCACAGCTGCGTTGGGTTGTTTGCTGCCTGGAAACACGCGAATGATACAAGACACTTCAAAAACAAACAAACGGGAGACCGCGGCAGCGACGATCTTTTCGCGCATGCGCACTTTGTCTCCGCGAACTAGATCGGCTTTGTGGCGCCGCGAAACCGAACGAAACGTCACAACCAAGATTTTCGAATTCCACTGCAGCGCAAACAGCAGTCAGCTTGCAAACGAAAAGGTATTGATCGCTGGAATTGAGTGCAAACAAATAAAACAGCAAACCCTGGAGAAAATCAATATGGTAAATCGGTAAATCTGCGCAATCGCTCGTTCCACGACTCGCCGAAGTGACCTCAAAAATCAGGTCACTTAACAGTCGCAAGGAGCTTTTAAACAAACAAAACAAAATGACGCTGCGCGCCATCTTCGTGAACGCAGTTTTTCTTGCGCGATTTCCGTTTGATCACGGAGCCCGCAGTCGTTCGAGAGCTCCTTGACTGGCCGTTATCGTTTACGCCGCGCTCTCGCGGCAAACAGAATCAGGATCAAACAGTAAACAGAATAAGGCTTTGTCGAGGCGAAGCTTTCCTTGCGAAACGACAACTTTTACGAAGAATAACTTTACTGAGCGTGAATACGTTAAAAAATCAAAATTTCAGTGAAAGAAACTTCAGCAGCAAGCACGCAACAATCTAATCAAACCACGTCACACACACACACACGTCACCGTACCCTGCCCTGCATGTGATAAATCCTGAGCGGCAGGTCGGGTGCCGCGAGTACGATCCTGGCTTCGAGTTCCGCCAGCTTCTTTCTCAGCCGCTCTTCCTGCCTGCTCCGGACCGGCGATGAGTTCTTGGCGCCGTGCTCCTTCTTGTGGCGCTTGCGCTCTTTTGCGATGTCGCGCTTCACTTGCTGCGCGCGATTGCTGAGGTCGCGGAGCTCGTCGTCGCTGGTGAGGGGGACCTCCGGCATCGCTGCGACGATTGACATTGTTTCGAAAGCGGTTTAACTTCTTTTTTTTACGAAGCCTTGTTTTATACAAGCTCACTCGTGATCGCACCGCACAACCAGGACGTGTTGTTACGGTAAGCAGTGGATCGCGGGTTCGAATCCCACCTGCGCCCGTTTATTACTACATGACTTTCCTATCGGCGCTGTGTAACGCACAGCTTCGACGCAGACTTCGTTGCGAAGCCGCTATTGTAAAATCCAGTCGCAATTCAAAGCTACTCACGCGCTCCTGGCGTCCGCGCAGCCTGCGTTCTCGTGCAAATAGAAAAAAAACGCGATTCAAATCGTTAAAACAGGTTGGTGTCCGGCTGACGGCCGGTGGTTCTCTACAGATCGGCCATGATATGGAAAAAAGCGACGTGCTCATGCCATGACGCAATCCAGAAGACAGCGCCAATCAAACGCCAGCTGTTCGACGACCACACGCTCACCTTCCGAGTCCTCCTTGGGTTGGAATGACAGATCGGCGAGGGGAATGTACCACTTGCACTCATACGAGTCCTTCGAGTGGAAAACGCTGAAAATGAACCGAAGTTAAGTATCGCAGCCGTTCACGACTCACGTAACTACGAACAGGCGAGGGGAGGAGTGTGATACCAACTCGAATCACTAGCAAGCGCTAAATCTCATCATGGACACCTTCTGTGACGGTTCTCAACCCCGTACGAGATCTGGGATCAGTTGATTGGGCCCAATTGTGGGTGTGTCTGCAGAAATCTTAGTGGCAAAACAGCGATTACATATAAATTATCTTAATTGAACAGAGTACATGGAGTAATGTCACATAATGAATTTCGCGCTTCCGTCCAGTTAATTGTGCGACTCGAGTCCACAACGACTTTTACGACCAACAAAGGAGTTGGCCTGTCGGATGAAGAGGTCGAGAAACGCTGGTCTGCGTCTGAATTTTAAGCAGACCGAACCTATCGATGTTGATCACAACAGGGAACCTTTAAAGCAGTGACGGGAAGCGCGCGATTGTGGCAGTCGCGGAGAGAAAGCTCTCAGGCTCCGAACAGCCAGCAAGCGCACATTCGCGCAAAGCCAGGTGGTAAAAAAGGACATTGCGAGACCGTCGCGTACTTGTCTATGAGGGAATCGTTAAAAACAACCTGTCTCCGAGCAGCAGCTTCGCAACAGAAACCGGTCAAAAAATAGGGAGGGCTTAAACCGAAACCCACCCGGCGGTGCTCTTCTGTTTCGCGCACAGCAACAGGTCGCTGTACAGGAAGCAGTGACGCAATTTCCGGCTGCCGTCGCTGGCTACCTGCGAAACAAGAGGACAAGAAGTCAAGTGGAGTTTACTTTCGGTTCGAAAAGTTCGGGTTCGTTGAGAGATCCGACAGCGGTGGTTTGATGTAAACTAGGGGTGGGTGGGAAGAACAACATTTTTGAGCCTCAGCAGTTTGGGTCGCTGCGCGTGCGAACAGTTTGTTTCCACATGTTGGAAATCTATACTGAGGTGCAAAGCGGGAACTTTGCATAGTTGCTGCCGGCATCGACTTCTAACTGATATGTAAAGAATGCGAAAACTTCGAAGGATCAAAATGCACCAACGCGTGGCTGATCACATTCTTCGGATTTTTGCCATCTGCACGCATTTTTCTCAGGTTCTATCCAGAAGATAGGCGAAAAACTGGATTGGCGACCTCGAGCAAAAAATGAACGGTTGACTGTCAGAACAAATTCTAGCTATCGGCTAAACCTCCCGCCGTGAGTTCTTCCGCTTTAGAACGAAGCCATAATTATGTACTCATTTTTTTCAGCACAGCAATAAACGGCTGAAGCTACTAGAACAAACAGGGGCCCGAAACAGTCACACGTGAAAAAACTTCTCGTGGTGAGACCGGCGCAACGACGAAGGCGGCGATAATTGTCAGCGTCACGCACTTCCGGTTGCGTTCACGCGTGAGACGGAGCGGGACCGACCAATACCTCGACCAAGAAGCCGTCCTTTATTAACTCCCGATGGGCGCTGCGCGCTGCCGCGGCGGCGGAGGACGGGACGCGGCGAGGTCGGTAGGAGGACGACGACACGGAGTTGATGCGTTCGAAGAAGTTCTGCGCGTGCTTGAGCACCTGGGAGGAAAGCGACACGAAGCGTTGCTTGCGGGCGAAGTGTCTCGACGAGCGCGAGCGAGACCTAAGGTCTCGTCTCTCGGCTGTCAGCAAACAAACAAAACTGAGGGCTTCGTACGTTTACGTGGAACCGTTACTTTTGAGTTTCAGGCTTTGCTGACTGGATTTTTTGAAAACTTAGCGGTTTTTCTATAAAATGCGCATTTTTTCACTTTTCGTAAGATGAATTGCTATGGAAGACGCAACGATTCTTCCCGGTGCATGACATTGCCAACAACTAGATTCGAGCGAACATTTCAACAATTTTCGACGGTTCGGGCTGCGGAGCGTAAGAATGCAATCTACTTTTGCGGCAGAACGTTGCTGGATTGATGAGCGCAAGTTCACGTTTTCGAGATTTCCTCGAATTCATTTGACAGCACATTCCCAGTAATTGTTCCGGGCAGCCATCACGGGCACACATCAGATGGGGAAGTAACTGCAAATTATGGCAATCAGAGAAGTCAAGGCAAGCGACGACTTATCGTTCGAACTGACAGAAAAATCAGCTAAAACCGGATTCAAGTCAGCAGCGAAAGCAACAGTAACTCGCGCACCTGTCTCAATACTTGGTAGTCGGGATGACGATGAGGAGTGTGTTTGAGCAAGTCTTGCAGCACGAGCGTTGTGCGCATCACCCGTTCGACGGGTTTGTACAGAACCTCTGCAAAACAAGAGCTTGGAGTTAAACCAAGGCCTCCTAGGTGTTTTCCGGGAGGCCTTCGTTAAACAGGCGCTCGCCGAGGTGTCAAATGCGCACAGGGGCGGGCGAGACAGCCTGCGGGAAGTTCTCTGCGCTCCGAGAGCCAGTTAGCGGCCCCGATGTGCCTGAAAGGGATGTGCAGCTTTCGATGCTTTGCCGCCAGCAGCAAGAGCCGGACGTGCAGATATGGCAGCTCAGGGCGCATCGCCAGTCCGCAGCGCGCGATGTGACGCATCACGTTGGGCAGCTCGCACGACGTCGCGAATCATCGACACGTCGATCACGATTGTGGACCGAGCGGCAGCCCCAGCAGCTGATAAGATGCTGCTTCTGGGAAAATCGATTGTCAGTGGCTGCCTGCCCGCGTCACAAACGATCGCGTCACGCCTGACTAGTCTCTGGAGGTATGCTCGACATACGCACGTCACGAAGAATTACAGGCACCTGCATCGTTCAAAACAACGCGGTCGCCGCTGAGCAAGATGTTTGAAGGGGCAACGAAAAGCAAGTTTCGAAAGCCACAAAACTGCGATGTCACGCTTTGGCGCTTCGCGAAAACCGTAACAGTAACACACAACGCATCACGAACCTGCAACGTAATCTTCTTTTTCAAATTACGCATTTCGCGCGTTGCTAAGACAACCGCGGATCTATATTCAGCGGCCACAATGCGCCATCGCACAACCCCGACAGCGAACACAAAGCAACAAACACATACTTACCGACTAACGTGATAGACTCAGAGTCCTTCGCTCCCCTCGCCTGAACCTTGAGGCTCTGCAAGACACATTGAAAAAAAAGAGAACAATGAGCCAAGTCAAATCTCGACTTATTAAGTTTCTGGAGCATGTTATTTTCAGAGCGCAATCGCCTATTTCCCTTGCTTCGCTTTGCGGGCGCAACGCACAGCCAAAGCACGTACGCGCGTTCCTATCGCCAATTAAGGACAGCAACGTCTTTAGGGTTGCCTCGGTCGCCTCTATTACCAAGCACGTGATCTGCTTTTACGATCACGCGGCAGGATTAACGGAGCCTGAACGTCTTTCGCTCACACGAAAGCAGAGGAATCCCGTGCTTTGCTTATCGATTTTTCTCCAGTAGTGCAAGAAATCCGACGAGTGATCCCAAGTTCGGAAAAAACTAATGGTAATTCTTTTGTGTCGCTCTCGGGGGAAAAAACGATAGAAGCCGTTGCGCAAGAAAAAAGAATAAGTGACAACAATGTCAGAACGAAAGTGGGAAAGACTAATCTGCGTAGCAGCAATGTAGTTTCCTGCAGCTACCGCAAAGAAAGGTAAACCACCTTGCACCTGCCGCAAGGCGAGATATAGTGAAAACTACAACTCGCCGAAAAAAACAGCAGATACGGTTAAATGTGAGGGTTATAGACAGCACAGTAAATTTATTTAGGTTAATCGACACTGCTGACTATTTTGTTGATAATTCACAATTTTTGGCTCTTTGAACTTTAATGCCCACTCGTTAGCTTGATAAAAACTAATCCACTCGCGTACAGCGCGGTTGGACGTCTTTTTCAGACAGGCTAATAAGCACTCCTGGAAAAAAAGTTGCTTTACCTAAATATGATGAGGACAGGTGACAATAGTTACAAGCCTACCTCGATGATTGCCGCAAATCGTTGATTCTCCTTGGCACACTTCTCGACCGTCTGCTGAGCGCGCTTGTAGTTGTTCACGTAGTCGCCGTAGTAGTTGAGCTTGCTCAGCTGCGCGAAACACCGCATTTGCTGGACGTTTTTTCTTGAACAGTACGGTTGGATGCACACAAGTGAAACGTTGGTTGAATACGGAGAAAAAAAACGCATATTTATAAACAAGGTGCATGATTTGGCCCACGTTCCACTGGCTTGTGCAAGCTGCAGTGTGCAAGTGCTATCCACTTAATTAACCGATGTAATTAAAACTGCCGGGCCAGCGGGGCAGAACAAACACCTCTTAAGTGGAGAGGTTTCGATTCCGGGCCCGCGTTACACCTAAACCAGGGGCTCCCAACCTGGGGTACTTGTACACCTAGGGGTACATTTGCCTGTGTGAAGGGGTGGAAAATGTATTTATTACTTATTTCTAAATACTCTAAAATATTAAAGTTCTCATGAAATTTCAGTCGTTTCTTGTTATTTTACTCAGCCTTTTAGTCACAAGAAATTTTAGGGGTACATGCTCGTCTGTCTGAATGTTGAAGAGGTACACGGTCAGAGAAAGGTTGGGAACCCCCGATCTAAACAGCTAGGCACGCAAGTGATAAACGCCACTTGCGGCCTTGTGTTAGACGTTGAGGCATGCTGTAAAAGACAGCATCACGCGTAGCCGATGCAGCTTTCAATGCGTGAATGGGAGGGTCTGGCCCACGGCGCGGGGTAAATGAAGATGGCCGCCTATAGATGTCTCGTGACACGCCAAAGGAAATTAATTTAATAATGACACTTTCTTTTTCTAACCGTGATTCGATAGACCAGCGATTAGAGCCGATAAAACACAGAATGGGATCGCGTGCTGCTTTGGCGCACGTGAGACACTGAGAAGAACACGGAGCATTACAACTATCAGGGCAGAATTTGAAGACCGGCCTTTTCGGTCTTTACCAGCTGTTATGTTTCAAATGTGTCGCTCATCAAGATCGAAATCAAGAGAAAGAAGGTTGGCTTCCGACGGGCACACCTCGACAGTGGCGTGGCCAGCCCAAAATTTTTTGGGGAAAGCCAACATTTTTGATTTCAGGCTCGCAACGGGTTACCGCCTCTCAAAGCACAAAATGACTAGATAATTTAAAAATTTGCGTCTCCCCTGGCTACGCCCATGCACCTCGACCTGCCGCATGTACATCGGTTGTAACCGACAAAACGCAAAAGGCTTCGAAAGCGCGTACCAGTTTCTTGAAGAGGTCGCCCACTCCGGTGTCGGCGCTCCACACATCCAAGCGAGGCTTCAAGTTCTCGTAGAAAGAGGCGTGAATGTCGTGCAGCTCGTTCACGCGAAAGAAAACGTTGTCGAAGTCCTGCGCCGACATGACTGGCTGCGACGTGCCGATCGTCGCCTTGAGGGGCTTCATGTACTGCGGAAAAGGAAAGCCACATTTGGGTCCCGGTCACGCAGAAGCTTTCTCTCGCAATTGATAAGCCAGACGAACGGAATTTTCTGACCAAAGGAAGGGAGTTGCAGTTTCTGAGAGTTACTGATTTTCGCAAATTTGACACCTTACTCTTGTCCTCCCTCTCGAAAGCCCCACTTTTGACAAGGTTCGCCTTCACACATAAGACTACACACTCTGCCGTAATATTTTAAGAAAAAACAATGATGTCAATAATAATATTTAAGGAAAAACAATGATGATAATAATAATATAATAATAATAGATGTAGCAGTACCAAATGACACACATATAGTAGATAAGGGAGAAGATAGAAAAGTACCAGGACCTGAGGTTAGAAATACAGAAAATGTGGAACATCGTTCGCTAGGGTGGAGGTCTCGGAGCAACCAGCAACAATCTACAGAAACACCACCAGGAGATCCCTGGCAAAAACAGGACCCAGCAACTGGCAAAGACAACAATACTTGACAGTGCACACATCCTACGAAAGATGCTCGATCTCCCAAAGTCCGGGTAAGACTCCGAGGTCAGAGAAAAACACCTGACCTCAACACAAGAGTTGAGTGAAGAACAAGACTACTACTAATAATAATAATAATAAATGGTTCTTCCGTCGCCACCGCGCACAACTTACCAACAGCAGTGTATTCAAGTACTGCAGGTAGACTTCTTCGTTGTCGAGGACCGACTGCAGCACCCATCGTCGCATTCTCAATTTCTCTGCCTCGGCGATGCTGCGCACTTTGTGATAATCAACCATGTCCGATACCGCTTCCCTGTTCTGCGCACACCAGTCGGGGGTTTCATCGACGAAGAACAAGGAAATTAGAGGCAGTAAATATGCGTGCAAATGCAAACTAAGTGGTTAACTTCTCCCGCAAAAAACTGCAGTGTTTGTTCAGCAGTCGACTTTTATCTGCGTAACATTAACTTTACCAATTGAGCATAATAAATGATAAGTTTACAGGATCAAAGAACTGCTGACATGGATGTAACTGTTGAACAGGCTGCCCCTCTTAACTCCATTTTGAACACTACATGAAGCATAATGACTCCCGCATTTACAGATAAGATTTCCGATTTCCGAAATTGTTTGAAAACCGGAAAAACGAGAATATCTTATTCGCTCCCCGGAAATAACCGCGATTACTAAGCGTAACACACAAGTGATAAACATCCAAAGCCAAAATATATATCTGAGCTTGTTTCATTCATTTTTCTTGCAATAACAACTCCGTAGTAAACCTAAGTGCATTGACAGATTTGCCGCTTAAATCCTACAGCAGAAAAGCTCGTTCTTCCTCAATTTAGTTGGGCGGAATGCTCATTAAGGCTTTATAGAGGTGCTCCAGTTTGCTCGCTTTTTTCTCGTAGCTTCTAGCAAACTCTTCTCCTGCTTGATTAGTACTCGGAGTTGGTTTCTATCGTGACTTGATACGTCGAAATGAATGCTTGTGTAATGGTCAAAACGAACTTGGAGCCTTTCCAAAAGGCCATCGTTTTTTGGATTGTTGTTACCCAGCTTGCTTTGTTCCTTTTCATCTTGACGTTACGCTGAATTACTCTTATTGCTCCCAAACAAATGACTGATCCAAGTCCTAGCTGTTTTCAAGAAAGCCTCGTTTCATACTATTGCTTAAACATGCGTCATCAACAACACCATCACAATATTCAGCATGTTCTGCCAATGCATTCGGATTCTGACGGTAACTTGAAAGTCATTAATTACCGGGGTCACAGTAACGCGATCCCGATTTTCAAACCCTATTTTCACAACAGCAACTTTACTGTTTATACAAGTAAAACGACTGTGCAGGCCGTTCATAAACGCTGAACCTGTAGCATGGCTGTAAAACCATCAACCGGGACAACATTAACACACAATCGCAGTGACCTTTCACCGAAGCACGACCTTGCTACCCGCATCTGGGAGTTTTGTTTGACAACGCTAGAAGCTATCGATCACGATCTGCTGGGACGAAAGTCACTGACGTTGCGAAAGTTTAAAAGTCGTCATCTGGTAGTCACGTGACACGGCAGCGTCAATCAGCGATTGGTCGCATTCGTTCGACACAGCGCATCTTTTTCTGAGAAGTCCTAAGATTCAAACAGCAGGAAGATACAACAACTCCAGCAAGGATCTTACTTTGGGAGGTTCGTGGCTGATGTCGTCTGACTGTGACGTCACAATGATAGCAGGCGACTGCCTTCCGCTGCCGGGTTGGGCGTCGATATCCATGCCCTTGGGCCTAAAAGTATCAAGACATGAATGGGTTAGCAGCACAAAAGGATACACGCACAACATCAGCCACTGAGACCGCTAACGCGGGAAGGAAGCAGGTTTGTGACGGAGTTGTGTTAACGCAACAGCTCGGCTCATGCAAAATAGCAAACAGTGTAAAACAGCGTCCACCAGACAACTACTTGCAGCGCAAATACCGTTAAGCCTATATGCGAGATCTCTAATTCGAACAGGGACGCGTTTTGGGGCTTCTGCAAACACCACATCCGACATTTAAGCACCAACGGCAGAGATTTATAATAAACTTAATTGGTAGCTAACGGATTTTAACTCAACTTTTCGTTGGGGGAGTATCAGTGTCGATCTAAACCAAGAATATGCATCATGAGTCATCCAGGGGCGACCAAATAATCTCAATAAAATCATCAATTCAGCTCGAAACCCGGTGCTGCTTTGCGCCACCTGACCGTATTGCTGTACTTTTCGAATCATTTCTGATTTTGTGCATAAATAAGAGCTCAATCACTGTCTTTGATAACTAAATGTTAATTGATTTGAACCTTAATAATGACCGTCGACAGATCACCATAGCCTTAACAAAAGTGAAACAAACCATTAAAATCGAACGTTGGCGACACACTGGTCAAACAAACGTTTTAAAAATACAATTTGCAAACCGCTGAAAGTTGATCGGAGCAGGACGTTGCTAACAATACAGCGCGGTGATGGGCGCTTCGCTTTATTGACGGGCAATAAAACTTTCAGGCACAAGCCGACTGTGCAAGCTTGCTCTGCATGGCTAGAAGCGAGACAGTCTCGTAGGAGCCAAGTTGATTTGAAAATGTTAAAAGAAAAAGGAGTGAGAAAACACAAAGAACATGATTCAAGGACACAAGGCTTACTACTAATACAACGAGCTATTGGTACCAATGCCTTAAGCATTTTTTAGCAGGCCAGCAATTCCCCGTTATTGGCAGATGGCGTTCGTGATGTGTGGCAACAACGTCACTGCTTCTCCCTTTCATCCCTGAATACCAAACAGCAACCGCCGCATGGTGCGAAAAATAGCTGCGTACTACACCGCGCGCTCACAAAATTGGCAAGTTTTTATACGCTTTATCCTCTTTCTCGCTGCGTGAAAACATAACATACGAATGAATCGACGTCGTTCGGTGTAGTTTCACGCGCGTTCGCCGTTTGTTCACTTACCCGACCAACGGATGTTTCATCATGAAGCGGCAGACTGCAGGCAGAGCACGAGGTCAGGTCAAAGCGGCAGGCATGATTTATCACCAAGTTTACTGTGTGAAGTGCTGTTTAACACCATCCATCAAATGCAGTAAAACTCAGCGTCAAAACTATATCGTAACAACCGCAACCTCTGCGACTTCTCTTCTACGACAGGAACTGGTACATGTTTCATAATGACTTCACACATGCATGAGCTTTCCCTTGTGTACGAGCATGCTGCGTACTTTTGGTCGAACAACTTGCTCCTTCAACCAGCTGTCAGACATGAATTCGAGAAACACAACGACTTGGTTTTCGACCTACAGTAATCGCCATACAGCAGACAAAGCTGCGTGGAACCCATCAGCGGCGCAGCCAGCTTTGAGTTGTGAACAAAAAGCTATGCGCAAAAAGCGGAGATCCACGCCTGGACTGATGCTATATTTCTCTGAAGTCTCTCTCACTATTTTTAGGTAATGTACAAACGAAATTGACGAATGCACGCAGCTGAACTATGTTACTGCATTTCTAGTAACCTATGTGGCACTGCCACAAGCCCGACGTCGTATCTGTGGAAAACCTTGCTTTTTTCTGCATTTATCAATCTCAGCTAGGACGCCGCAGAGTTACGTCAAAAGTTAAAGCTTGGATGAAACAGCGCTGATCAAGTTACGCAGACAGAAAGAACGCCGTACAATGCTTAACTGAAATTACAGAAAGAAACTGTGCAGCAAACACCAATCCATAAATCACCAATGGCGAGCGCTTGGAACGACAATCAAGTGCTGAAATTAGCACATCTAAAATTATTTCACGAGGACTTCTAGCTTTCATAGACGAACACAAAGTAGCCTGATCAGATTTAAGCCAACAACCTGACTTTCAGCTCTCAGCTTCTAGAGAAAATTTGTAGACTGGTATTTACGACAAAAGCAAGCGACAGCATGCCATCTACTGTAGCTCGACTGCTAAAGCTGCAGCAGGCTCTTGGAATTCTACACTACTTCACGAACGGTGCTTTTTGCAGGAATTACGTTTTTCCTCGCTGAACACAATTTAAATAAGTACCCACCAAAACGGACCTCAAAACAGATCTGCGTCTTTCAGCGATGCCACGCACGGATAAGACTAAGCTGTTGGTCAAGGAGCGCAGGTAAGTCTACGTTTCCGAAACGCTTACAACAACAAAGGATCGACAACTGCCAGCTCCGTCACGGAGCGAAGGATGCAGACGCGCCGCTGTGACGTCTACAATGGCATGAGAAAGCCTGTGCTCGCTCTACTCAAAAGTGGCTCAATACCGGGTTAGACGCAAACACGTTATTAACTACCGAAGACAATGGGAGCCGCTACGCAAGGCGTTGTCGGCATGCGAATGCACTCCCTGAAGACGTTCCGTATCATTTATAGACAGTGCCCTGACGTCTCGCCAGGATCGGTTGTGATTGCCGAAACAGCGCAAGTGTTGAAACAGATCTTCATAATTCTGAGTCACCGGCGGTCTGGATATAGCACGGAAGGTTGAGAAACGATCAAACTGACGACAGCCTAAAGCAAGCGTATGCTACCGAAAGCATGACGTTTACAACAATAAGTGTGACAAAGATTGTGTAGAGGCGGTTCTGTAGGAACAGCGCTTGTTTCAGCCAAAGCAGCCCAGTTGCTGAAACGCATAAAAAAGCCATATCTCGGTGTGAAATGAAACCAATTAGTGGTCGCATATTACTAGAGTGACGACACTCATCAGCAATCCAACGTTCTTGCCAGCGAAAATATAAGTAGCGCAGTTAACAAATACGGTGTTTGGAAGCATGAGAAGGCGAAACACAAAATCTACTTTATTAAGCAACGTGGTGTCCGTCTGGTGCGGCTTAGTGCTGCGATGAGAAACAATGTTAAGTATTTCTGAGTTCATCAGGGAACAGTTCACGCCCGCTTGCAATAATATTTGACGCTTCGACGACAGTCTCTGATAGACGAATGTAAGGCCCTTTGGGGCTTATCGGCGAGAGTGACTCTGATTCATCGCGTGCTGGTGCCACGCTTTTATCCGCAGCTATACAGAAACGGCTGAAAGACTCTGAAGCGGGGTAAACCTAACAGAAGCCGAAAGCGGTTGCGCGCTACCAAGCCGACGGAACGTTACCAACAGGCGTCGTACACGTACCTTGTGTGAGACACGGCACCACTGTCAGTGCTGTCCTTCGCACCCATTTCCACCTCCGGAGCTTCGGCGCCTTGGGCCGCCGTCAGGGTCTCGTCCAGGCTGTCCCTCTCTGCGCATCGCCAACGCAACAAAAACAAGCGTCAGCCGGGCGCTGGGAGCAACGATGCGGCTTTAAAGAAGCGGACGAAGTAGCGGCTTAGCGGCTCTAAGCGCTTACTCACGAGCGCGACCGCGGCGTTCAGGCGACAAAACCAACAAACGCGGGGGGATTCAGCAGTCAACATGGCCGAGATTGGCCGCGCAAGCGACCGTGTTGAAAATATCAGCCAGTCACCTCTGGCATCAGCCACGAGCCTCGGCTCTCAGCAGCACGACAATCTTTTTTGTTTTGTTTTCTTTTAACCGATAATTGTATGTTTTTCATTTGTTTGCAAAACACAACAGTGCATTGGCCGCACAATGCCTGCGCGGCAGCTTTGGTTACGCGAGTGGCTTGTTAAGGTAAAGTGTAAAAAATTATGCTTCAAAATCTAGGTGATTGTTATGCTGCCGAAGCCAGCCAATACAAGATTTTGTCAACAAACGACTCGACATCAGTAAGCAACCGCGTAATCCAAGGATGTCCAATGTGCGGTCCGCGAGCACAATTCGCATGGCCCGTGGATTTGGTTTCAGGTGGTGTTGTGTACGACCCGCCAAAGCCTGCATTTCGGTTCTGTTTCGGAGCGAAGGTGGTTTCTCGCTCCTTGAAACATTTCCCGTTTCGTTTTGATGTGCTAAGAGCGAATATGAGCTCAAAAACCGTCGCAAAGCGGTGTTTTTGCTCAAACCCCAAGAAAAAACGCCTTGGACAACGCCATACTTTAAAAATGTCATAAGCAAACTGGTTGTTCGCGGGCGTTTTCAGACGATCAAATTTGGCCATCTTTGAGAAAGGTTGGAAACTCCTGTGCTAAACTTTAGACTGGCCATAAAGGGTAGTGGTTTCAAACTGATAGAAACACAGTTTCACAGAAAAACAATGAATTTAGGCACCGCAGCTATGTCTTAAATCCGGCTTATAACTTGGGTGAAAAAAACACTATCTGCAATTACAACAATTTAACTTGACTCTGTCAACTAAACAGAAACACCATTCAACACACGATAAACGCAAACAGTTTCCTTCTACGAGCATTAATCAAAAGATAGCAGATTTGCTGCCATCCTTGATTATCTTATTGTAAATTGTGATGAAAGGAGTTTTTTCAAACAACTTGCATCGACAACTAACTTACTCATAAGCAGCGCAAGTTATTATCGTCTGTTTGAACATAAAGCCGTTTTTTTCGAAGAAGCCATCAAACAAAGCCAAATTCAAACGAAAAATCGTGCAAACCAAACGCGTAAGCCAAAACGTACATCTTCCAACAAGCCGGCAATAGGCAGAAAAATAATCAAACGGCGAAGTCGGCAACACAACACTGACCTTCGTCGGAAGAGTGAAGTTCCGAGGACTGAACCGACAGCAGGGACATCCGATCTGTCAACCGGTCGTCGTCCGACCAACCGGAGTAAGCCGAGGTGGCGCTGATGCGCTCGTTGGTTGTGCGGGCCCGGCGCAATCTGTGCATCGGCGAGACTTCCGGGAAGGTGTTGGATTTGTTTTGCTGCATGAGACAGATGGGTGACGGCCCGGCCACTTTTCAGAGAGCAGGTAAAATATTTTTCGACAATTTTATGTGTTTGTTGCTGTTTTTCATTCTCTTTCTCTCTTTCTCTCTCTCTCTCTCTCTCTCTTTCTCTCTTTCGAAAGCAACCGTTTCCGAAAGACTGTGCCCTACGCCAAACTTCGTACGATTTTGAAATCGGCCGCATCTACTAGATCTATTCATGATGAATGATAAGTATTATATTGCGAAGGCCGAATAGCGATCAGCACACAAAGCAATCACGCCAACACGATGCGACACAAAACTTTTCTAAATTTATTCCCAGAAACTTCGACAAACCCTCAGCAACCTTCTATTCATGGCTTATGAACTTTTTAGCTGCGTTTTCAGCAGTCATGAGCATGAACGAAATAGGCTTTTTTCCGAATGAACAGACAAGCACACGCCGGGAAACATCACAATTCATTGTCGAAAAGCAACTTCATTAATGTTTTCTTTGTATTCCGTGACACTGCAGTATTCCTGGCAGTTCATTAGTTAGTTTTTTCGAGAGCCGATCATCTTCTACTTTAGCTTATGAACTAGAGCTTGATGAACTAAGATATCGATGTCTGTCTCAGCGTTGCCAACTCTTCTTATTACAACAGATATACCAAATCTAGTCTGAAAATATACCAAATTTACCTCTAACAAACAATCTTGAAATATAATGCTGCTTTTCGCATGCTAACCTATTTTACTACTTAAGTTAGATGATCAACATTGGCATCGTGGAGATCTACAAGCTCAATTTCTACTGTTGGTTTCTTAACTTCAGCACTTTCAGATATATTCCACTGGAAAATTTAACCTTCCAACAACTGCAACTGCATTTTCACTTCTTTGGTGGTCCACAGTATTACTATACTCTTTAATAGCTACTTAGCGTTTTAAGATTTTCTATTTGTACAGATAGCAGAAAGGATTCACAGCACCAGCAGAATCCTCTTTGCAAGCCATGCAAATTCTATCAGCCACTTTTCTATAAACCTTTTGCCACTATTTTACGCAGTTGACCAACCTTTGGGTGCCATTGGTCAACTAAAAGCGCATACCTAGAGCTAAGTTAAGTTAAGTTTTTCAGAACTTCTCAGCTCTCTTTCAATGTCGTCTCCGCTCACTCCCACGTTAAGCAAATTTACTGAACTTTTACTACGTAGCTTCAACACAACTATGGTTTCTCTGTTTACGCTTCGAAATATGTCAAATAATTTGATTCAAAACCTCAAGTTAAGCCTCCGACAAAAATATATTAAAATTTTCATACATGCCAAATGAAAATTTTATATACCAAGCACTATGATAATCTGCCCAAATTTTCAAATTTGGCATATATATACAAGTTGACAACACTGGTCCGTCTTAGTGCAACACAAATGATGACTATAACGAACACAACGAAACAGCCCACAAAATAGTAAAAAGGATTCGCTACCGTGGAGTCGTGTGCATTGTCTGCAAAACCGTCCAAGTCTTCCTGGCTTTTGTCGGACTGCTGGGAATCATACGAGTGGTCGTTGTCATTGTCACTCAGGTCAAAACTTCCCAAATCTGCGTTGTCCATATTTTCGTCGTCGTCGTCTTCCTGCACGCACGGTACGGTTGCATATCTTGTTTTTTTTATCGCTGAGATATTTCGGTAATTTGCACCACATCAGTATTAAAACTCGCCCTAACAGTAATTCACTAGTCTATGTTTTCGAACATTACGACCGAATTGACCTAATTTTTTCGGTTATTTCAAAAAAATCGATCTATGACCGAAAAAAACCACAGCACATCCTTGCGGTACAAATTCACAAATAAATAGACCTATTCACTCGTGTCGATACGACGTCAAAGACACACAAAACCAAGGAAAGTAGGCAGGGTTGCAACACGCCACCCTCGATGGCATGAACGGAATCGGCATTTTTCCAGCTTAATTTCTTTGAAATGAACTGATCCGAGTTGCCGGCGCTGGCAATTGTCTGCGCTTGTTTTGATACGACAGCAACCAAGCGCAACGACTTAAAATCTGATTTGGGCGCTCGTGAAAAGAAATCTTTTCAAAATAAGGTTGAGTCTGCACGTAAGCCAGTTTTATAAAACCTGTTCCGGACTCACAGTTGTCCCGATCGAGAAGTTTTTGGACTTTAAGCAAACCCCTATCCTCAACAAAAAATTAATATATCGTACTAAAATGGTGCCACAATCCACTTTCTCGAATAATTCTTTGTGTCGTGAGCGATCTATTTCTATGCAATTAAAATAGTCACATCTGCACCATCGTGATAAATGTAGAACAAATGACACTCGACCCTGAATAACTTCGACACTCGAATTAGCGCTAAGACATATTTGACCACTGACAAAGCACAGTAATATCGGGCTCCACTCGAAGTATGGTCTGGGAAGCTTTGAAAGGTTGCCGAACGTTTCAATAAGACATGATGGAAGCCGCGAACGTCACCGCTAATTAGGTGTAAGTAATCGACTGCGCGACAATAATTTCAGTGAGTTAAGTAGAGGTTCGACAAGTTTTTTTGATGATTACAAGTATTTGACAGAGTACGGACCTACAGAACATTACAACAATACCCAGCGCTAAGACATCACGTAATCCATGCAAGAAAAGGTACTAACAGAAGCGGAAAGACTTGACATCCCTATCGCGTTGATGACCATCAAAGGAACCGGTAATGTCGGATTGAGAGGCATGGTACCACCGAACAACCAAACAAATCACAGTAAGCAGCAGGTGCTTCAGCTAACTATACAAGGCCTGCAAGAAATGTCAAAACGCTAGCTGTCACGCCAACTTCACTGAAACGGATCTAAACGCACAGAGGTAATTCCACGGATCACCAATTTTGGCACAAACGCATTTCTTGTCGATGCCAACAATGAACTGCTGCAATCGCCAGCGAAAGTCCGACGATCGTGGCACTAGATGCAGTTCGACGTCTGATTTGCAACAAACAAGTCCACGTATCATAACCAGACAGACATCTGAGGCAGGATTTCTTAAACTGGAGTCCGTGAACCCCCTAGGGGACCATCAACGTATTTTAGGGGGGCCGTAAACCAAAACCCCATCAAGAAAACCCGCTGGTTCTTATCCGCCCACTTGGGGTACTATTCAGCTTCATCGCACCACAACTGTTGTCTGCCATGCTTCTCTGGATCGAACTGCGCAATTCCAGTATTGCCTTCATGATGTAATAGTCTACATTGGCCACGGAACTTCCTGCTGAAACTTTTCACGTGCACTGACGTGAATAAAAGACGTGTATATTTCGTTCACGTGTAGGCCGTCTATTGTTTCATTCATTGTTCAGAACAGGGGTCTCAAACACGCGGTCCGCAGGCCACATGCGGCCCGCGAGGGTATTTTGTGTGGCACGCGACGCTTTTTGGTAATTACTTTATTATCCGTATTTAAAAGTGCTCAGCCAGCGAGTAAACATCTCCTTTCAAACGAACGTAGAATCGGCTAAAAACGATTTACCTGTACCTTACGATACCTTTCGCAAGAAACATCATGTAAAAGCTGTTTCTAGTAAGTTTCAGGTACCGCCGTTCTTGCGTCAGCGTCATAATGCGACCCTCGGGTTACTTCATAAGTCTTCATTTGGCCCTCGTTGCAATTTGAGTTTGAAACCCTTGGTTCAGAACTTTGGAGTATTCCGGGCTCCGCAAAAAAACAAATACATGACTCGGGGGCCTGCGAGATGGAAACGCCTGAGAAACACTGACCTGAGGCGTTACTGGCGCTTGCTGATAAATCGCCGCTAATCATTAAACAATTTCTACCATCGCCAATGTGAAGACATACTTCGAACATATTATGCGGAGTGTATCATACACAATGCGCAGGCGCCGCTAATAATATAACTAAAAATCGGTGTGTCTGAGTAAAAAAAGGTAAAGTCATAAAATTTGTTTCGTGATTGCGGAGTGAGCACTGGGCAAATTTTGACAAGTCACTGATTGCAACATCAATTTACTGTGCGGTCGTAAGTGTTAGGTAGATTAAACCGATAAAAACGTTCTCAGAATTCCAACAGCAACTTCAAGAATAGTTTTGCGCGACTTGTACTAACACTATCCAGGTACTACTATATTGGAATGTTTTCTTTTTAAGTACACCAGCCCAGACCGGGCGGTGGATCTATCCACTTCCTGGCACCACTTCACCTGCAGCATGAACGATTTTTATCTGCCTGTGTTTTGATGTTACACGTTATGAGGCAGTAGTGCAGCTGCACACAATAGGACAACACCCAACAGCTTCCTCAAACCGACGTAAAGCCCCAATAACGTATCATTCTCTAGTCGAACAACTGAAATCACAGTTCTCCTTAGCACTGCTTGAGACTAAACTTAAATTCCCAACACAAAGGCAAAAACTGGTAAGATGTTCTTGATGCAGATAATCCTAGAGACTTAGTTTGATAGAAGAGTTGACCTTGACCGGAAACATTAACAAACATCACAGAAATAATTCATGAACTTGGATGGTCATATAATTAGCAAAAAAACACAACGGACCCCATCAGCAAACTTCATCCGCACAGTTTTAAAAACAAACTCAAGTTTTCACTTGTTTTGCGCAATTGGTTGAACACCTGTCGCAGCCAAACATGCGTCTACCTTCCTTCAGAACTTGTACGCTACTCCGCGCGAACCTATTTACAACAAACTTACGTCGAGAAGAAACAGGGTATTTCCATGACTGAAAACAGTGCAGCAGTTTTTTAGCTGCTTAGCAGAACTTTCAGTAGAACCTTCTGCCTTCGTGGGGAAATGCCCGTTCTACTTCATGGAGGCCTTGGTATGTCAAGAGGCTCAACCACACCTATAGCAAATCGTCCATACTACTCAGCAACTTTCGTTTTATCCACTGTGTTTGTTTTCCAGTTACCAACACCCATAGTCACATCTTATTCCTTGCTATGCAAATTATCGCACCAAGCCAGCACGCAAAAGAATCTACTTCTATATGTGCTGAGTGGTAATGGCTGAAAAGCAGCAAGGGGCAGCCTAAAGCGTTCTTAACAAAATCACATTTTCAACAACAACGACGATCGCCTTCCATTGTTAAGAGATCTCTCGCATATGTCTGCACAGCATGATCTACCAGAAACATGTTCGCCGACGAATGCAACACTGTCAAAGTACTTCCCGTTGGGAAACACAGGGTGGAATAACTTCTGTCCATAAAAATGGCGGGAGTTATGTGGGTCGTGGTCTCACCCCCCTGGAAATCTGAAATTAGGTCATTTGGTGTTCCAAAAGACAGCAAATGCAGATTATGTTTGTTCTTTTATCTAAGAAGCATAACAAAAAATAACGTTTCGGACCCAAAAACACTGCTGTGAAAAATAAACTATCTACTTCAGCACGGTGCGCGATTCAAACTGTTGACATCGCCTTGTTTCACAAAAGGCATGGCCGCGATCGCCAGGTTTACAATTTCCGGAGCGCCTTTCACTAGAAACGTTGACAATCTAATACGGTGGTTCTGAAACCTGTGGGAATGCACGGCATCTCAAAATCGAAACACACATTTGTTTGTGACCGCCGCACAACAACTCATCAGTTCATCTGACGACAACAACCTAAGTGGGGCGATCTGGGCGGATCAAGGATGAAATGCGGAGTGGTTGGAGAACACTACGAGACTCCGTACTTTGATCTCCGGCATCGGCACCCACCCTCCTGGAATGACCCTCCCAAGAAGAGCCTGGGTCCGGCTTAACCGCCTCCGCACCGGTGTCGAACGTTTCCGCTCCTGCTTGTACAAATGGGGCATGGGCAGACCTTCTGCGGCTTTGCGAGCTGTTTTTTTCGCTGAGACATTTCGGCATTTTTTGCTGAGACAAATTGGTCACTGAAATATTTCGGTCATTTGTCTCACAGTTGTAGTAAAACTCACCGTAACAGTGTTCATTAGCCTGTGTTTTCAGACATTCTGACCAAAATGACTACTTTTTTTCGGTCATTTTAAAATCATTTCGGTCTATGACCGAAAAAAAAAACAGCTTGCGAGTGCGGCGCAGAGCAACAGACTGTTGACCCTGTTGTCCTCCACTGTCCAATCCATCGACCTCTCTATGGAGCGCTTGGCCTGACGATTCTGGATGACGAAACAATCGAATGGCTGCTCAACACTTGCCCCGAGACCTAGTGCGGCCTAGCAGTGGATTACAAGAACTAGCTCAAGCGATGAAGAAGCTACTCGCCAGCAGTGTCGTCTCTTGCAAGCTAAAAACAATTATTAGACGCCCAAAAGAAACACAGCTACAAATAAGTTTTTCTGACGGCTTGACAGCAAAAGAATGCAACCAGCTTTCCCATTGATTACATTTTTAATGGACATTTTAATGCAAATTTTTCCGTCATTTTTGTTTTGTTTTATTACCAATTTATTGCAAGCTGAAATTTCTTACTTTTTCAAGAGGGATAATTAAAATGCATCAGGTACCACCCATCTAACACATATGCATATCTATTTAACAGGGTTAGGTCAAATGGAATAGGGTAATCGAGGAAGTAGGGCATTCAGAAAAACTTCTCTGGGTTTGATCAATCTAGCAGCACAGTCATTCACTACCCTTGCCACAATAGCGAAGTTATTTGCGGCTAATCTGAACAGAGAAGATCCCTGAACTTGCACTGACAGAACAGCGCATAGCACGGCATGTCTAACGACCATTGCTTCTGCCATTACGGTTGTCAACAGCAAAAACTGACATTCAGTACCAGACCATCACCGCCTTACTAAGCACACATACGTAGCGTTCTTGTTTCGTTTTCTGTAACATGTCGTAAACTGTCAGCAGACTTGGGCGGTTATCGAGATCAAGAACTCAGAGAAAGGACAGGATCCGCTGTGGCATAGTCACAGGAATTGTTGCTCAAGACATGTAAGCCATTCAAATTGACAGATTTTAAAGATCTGTAATCACTCTCTTCGGAACATTCTCAATGCACATACAACTTTTTTCAAAAATCTCTTTCAAGGCACCGCAAGGAAGATTTTTGCCCACAGAACCAAATCGAACTTTTATTCAAAATTGGAAGAGCGCAAAATAAAAAAAAAACAAGCAGTTAACTATTTCTCTGGGAATATTCATTTTAAAGCCTTCGCACGTTGCCTGCGTAGGTTTGGTCAAAGAAGTCATTATTATCATCTCAACTGAAGTCTTATCGCTTGTGCATTTGTGGCAAGTTTGAACTCGAGTTACACCAGTCCAAAATTAATTTTTTGTGCTCGCTATATAAAAACAAGACAAGGATTTTCAAATACAATTAAGTTTGCCGGCGGATAATATGAATGTTAATTGCGTCAGGACAAATCTACAGGTCATCACTTACGTATCATCAGCAACGCAATGAGAGGCATGATCAAGTTCCTGCAGGATAAAGAAACTTGACAAATAAAAACTATGTGCGCAAGCAGGTAGCTTTCTCTTGTTTACAAGAAATTTAAGGTCTAAACCCGAAGAACGTGGTTATACGTTGTGTTTGCCACTAAACCACACTAAGAAACATAAAAAACATGTTTTCAGTAAAATTAGGACCAGACACATGCTGCCATTACCTTACCACAAACAAATCAACGAAAATTATGCATGGGTCAATCCAAAATATGACACCAAACTAACTTTGAATGAAGAATGTGTTTATACAGTGAGTCCAGGCAACATGTTAGAAAATATCGCGGGTTAAGGCGCAAGACAGACAAACACAGCAGATTGCTGAGAATGCAGCAACCAGCAGCGGGTTATAGTGCTTGCCTATTTTCAAATAATTTTGTTGTTTTCCTCAGCAAAAAGTTCTTGCTCACTATAATTTGCCTCTTTGTCAAAACCACTACATTGAGTTGAGGCGAAAGCTAAAACCGTAAGAAAACACAACCACCGCATAGAGCATATTTTTTTACAAATGTTGAAAATACTTCACAGGGTGTGAACAATTCGAAATCAGGTGCTTGTCAAATGAATTCAAGTCCGCATAACTTACGTTCTAGTAGTTTTCCCCATAAGGACTACAGCGAGAAGATTTTCCATTATTACGACAAACCTAGCCAAGAAGTTAAAACAATATGTCCAACGTGCAAGTGCCTTCGTCAGGTTCGTGTGAACGAGATCCTGCAGGCGTGCAAGTTGGCTTCAGGCGCGAACAAGCAACATCGATCATAATAATCATGAGGCGGGGTGTTTTAAAGAAACTGCTTTTCCGAACTGCAAATATTCCCACAGAGGTGCAGCAAACAGGGCAGTAAATCAAGCAAGGAGTATGTGGGCTAATTTCGTTCTGCCACGCCGCAGGAACGCGCACGACAGTCGCAACGTGAAGCGATTCATTTCCTTTTACCGCTCGCGTGAGTATCCGACACAAATGGGTCTGATCAAGACCTGGCACAGGCTGCAGATCAGCAGCAGTCTGAATTTCATGACAGCAACCCATTGTGACGATCAGGAGCACGGAAATAACACTTCAGCATACACTGTCGCGCAAATAGCGTTTTTGCTAGTCACAGTCAATTCGCTTGATGGTGTATCTCTTGCTTACGAAGTTTGTTTAAAAGATAACCATGGTGAAAGATCGAACGACACTTCCCAGCATTCGCTAGCAATCAACTGCCAAATATCAATGAAATCTTTCCTGCCCATAACTAAATAGTAAAAAGCTATCTTATCCAGGTCAGAGACCATCTGGTGCTTGCGCGCCTGCTGTCTTCTAGTTTTCACCACGTTTGTGCCAGAGAACCAACTTCGCTCAAACATACCAACACAAATGAGACGCAAGTGTTTAGGAACCCTACCGTCTGTAGCGTCTGACAACAGAACAGTGCGATTCAATCACACGTTACATCCTGACTGTTCAAACACCAGGTAACTAGCGGTAGAAGGCAGCAGTACAGCAAGCAGGTTTAACAGAACTGGCGTTTAAAGCCGACCGTACAGACAAGCAGCCCACTTTCCGGTTGACAGCTGACTGGGCCTCGGTGTTAAGCAGTTCCGCGGTAACTGATGAATATTGCATGAACTTGCCACATCGCTGTTTGATATTCTCTCTCAAGCCTCGCCGAACGATCTGCTCGCAGTTACCGGTACAACCAGGTCGGATATGCCTTACTTATTTAACGCAAACCTTCCTTTACATAAAATACGGCTAGGGTCACACTACCACGTATGCACTTGGGATTTATATAAAGCCCGGTGCTAAGTACAGCAGGAGTGTGAAAAATAAGTTGCAGAATGAAGCGACCAGCAGTGCCGCAAACTTCGGAAGAAAGAGAAAAGACCACACAACAATCAGGTGATAGGGAGTCATGACGATGTTTCTGAAAATGACATCACTGAGCTTTCATAATTGTTTTCCTCAAAGCAAACAATTTTATCAAGACCTGCTGAAAATAAACACAAGCCTTTCAAAAGTTTTGATTGACGCCGGTGGCTGTTGGTTGTGTTTGTTCCAAAATCGTGAGACTCACGGTAGAAAGTCCAGTTGGAGCCACTTAGTATCGGCGCGGAGCGGTAGTGTTAAAAGTGCTGGTTATGAGAGTGCGACAAAAGTAGAACTTGACGCGGAAAATATGTATCTTCAACGCAATATAGTTAATGGTCATTTCCAAAACTTGAATTTTGTTTGTTGAATATTTAGTTGGCAGTCGAATCAACAGAAAACGTACGAAAACAAAATTTTTCTGACTGCAGTAAACAGTACTACAGGCTGCTGTGCTAGCAAGGTCTGTTTCAAGGATCACTGGCAATGTTCTCCTACAAGCGAGCAATTCGCACCACAGGTCTTCAAGCACACCTTTCGTGGTTGGAAAAAGTGTGAAGTGATTGTGAAAATAGTTCGACAAGTTTCATATATGTTGTGGTCTTATTATTGGTCATTATTCCACTCCATAGCCTATTGAAGCAGGTCAAAATGCTACGTGCCTCGTTGCATTGGTAAGTACAGCATGGTCCGAAAGTAAATCTTTTAAAATTTTCAACCGATGAAGCGCCGAAAAAGTGGCTCAAACTACTGTAGTTTCAACGCACTGGGTAGAATGTAACTCAAGCGTTGGTGTTGGATTTCGCTAAAAACTGTCTGGTTACACTTCAAGCGTTGAACCATTCTACGTTTGAGAAGTGAACTGAATTTGGTTGTGCGCGTATTCAACGCTTTTGCAAATGCAACATTTTACACTTGTCAGGTTACCAGTGATTAAATTGAAATACTTCAGCTTGCTGTGCTGTAGTGAACGTTAAACCGCCAGTAAAGGCACGAAGACAAGCCCTTACCAACAGCCACTCACCAAACGAGATACGGAAACAAGACTATATTGTTTAGCTAGCTTGGGAAGAAATTCCTGGCAAATATTGGAAATTGAGCAAAGAAACTTTGCATTGTGCATTACGTGTTACGCGCTTTGCAGAATACGTGCCACTGTCTATTAAGACCTTGGACAGACAGCCTTCACTGTGACTTGTGACGTCAGCACGCTTGTCGCCGCACTGTGAAAAGCCTTGTCTGAGGAGGCTTTGCTTTCACTCTGTTTCATCATATTGAATAGCAGAATATTCAGCGCAAAAACTAGCGCTGCGCATAGCGCTCGTATTTGATGCAGGGGTAATTCTTGTTTTTCAATGACAATTTCACCTTTCGCTGGCAACAAAAATCATATAGGCCTAAACTTGTTGACGTAATTATCACACACGTGAGTCACGTGACGTGACGTTGCTCCTTCGGTTGGGTGTCAAATGTGTTTCACTTTAAATGTATTGCCTGAGGCCGTTACTGTTGGTAAAAAAACAACTGGTCGCATAACCAGGAATGATACAAACGTCAATAAAGAACCAGGTATGAACAAGTTCCCCAAAAAAGCTCCGATTGGTACGTACCAATACACAACTCTTGCAAGATTCCAAACCAACATTACAATCAGTGGCGTAACTGACGGGGGCAAGGGGTGAGATCCACCCCTGGCAAGCTAAATGTAAAAAGTGGGCCCCCTGTAGTTGATATTTCGATATTTACTATTCTTTAATTTGTTTTTTTTGCGTTTTCCGGGATGTTTTCTATTTTTCATCTAGTATGGACATCCACGACATCCAGAGATTCACTATCATTTCTTAACCTTTTTCTGAGTTTTGGCTAGTGGGCCCTCTGGCTCAAACCTCTACTTACGCCACTGATTACAATAAAGATTGCTTCAGCTCCCACGCGTTGGCATTACTCGTCATCGTCACGCCGATATTCCTAAGTACCGGACAGTGGGATGCACAGGAAGAAAAGTTTGCAGCGTTATTATAGCAATGATCGCACAACTAGCAATGATGCAAATATCAAATCGAAAGCAAATTGGCATAGATTTGCATGACAGACCGAATGCGTTCATCGATAAACGCAAATCTCTTTCAAACCGGGTTCAAAAATTTTTTGCCAACATATCGGAAAAATGCCAATAAAACGCAAACGCGCAAACCAAACTTTGCCTTGTCGAAAAAGTTTTACCACTTATACTTCCTGCAAAAAAGAGCCAAGCACCGAAATGACCAGCCTGCTGTCTGAACAATAAACGAATTTATTTGAAACAACTTTCCGCTTCTCGCAACTGACGCAACAAAACCCTGATAATTTCTGACTGCAAAGATATTCCGAGCGGTACGCTGATGCTAGAAGTATTACAAGCTACGAGTGAGCACATTTAACAGCTGGCTGCTGCTGATGACAATAACAACCCATTTCGTGCATGTCTAATCACGAAAAGTTGCCAGAGAGTCAAAAGCAAGTGATCTGCGGAAGGTTAAACTTCAGCGATTCACATCACGCCTAAGGTTTACCTTGTGAAAATTAAAGTAAACACTGCTGAGCATCACTGCTATAACGTTGCAAACATTGACAGAGACATTACTGATGCTTTGCTTGCAAGCAGCTTCTTGACCAACTTCGACCAAACGTGCGCAAATCTCAGTGACCCGGATGTTCCATTCCATGCAAATAAACCTTGTCTCGCCTCTGCTGGGAAAGTTACACCACGCGGAACAATAGCACGCGGCATCGAAAAATGAATTGACCTGCTTTTTTTCGGTCATAGACCTAAATGTTTTTGAAATGACCGAACATTACAAGTCATTTCGGTCAGAATGTCTGAAAACATAGGCTAAAAAACACTGCTACGCCGAGTTTTAATACACCTGTGAGACAAATGACCGAAATGTTTCAGTGATTGAAATGACTCAGCAAAATAACGACCGAAATGTTTCAGTGATTAAAATGACTCTGCAAAAAATGACCGAAACGTCTCAGTGAAAAAAAACAGAAATGAATAGTGTCCAAAACTAATGAAGGAAAATTCCGATTATGTGCACACCAGGTTTTGAAAAAAAATATCGAATTCAGTATCTCACCATCAATAGCGAAGATCACTCAAGCAGAACATTTAATTTCGTACCTCGTATGCTTGGGCCGCAGCCGGCCAAGTCATTCGGTTGATAGGGTTCTCTCCTTTGAAACCTTTGTCATTTCGAAGTTTAACATCAGAGCCAGCCATCGTGTAATGTCGTTTACCGTAACCATCCGTCATATCGATGTCGTACAAGTCGTAGTCCTGTTGTCAAAAAACGTTAATCAAAAATTCCAGTTCAATAGGCTATTTTATGGTCACAATTCGACAGAACAAGGACTTCGTTATGGAACGCCACTGGTGGAGGCGGTAAAGTGCGCTGGTCACATTTCCGCGTTTGGCTTGTCTGTGCGACAAGTCGCTTCGGTCTATTTTGGCGAGCGCTGACCGGAAATCAGCCCAGTGATTGTTTCGCAGCACACGTAGCCGCAACGCAATGCCCTCTTCCCTTCAGCCTGCCTCAGCACCCCTTCTCGCCATATGCAATTAGCCATCTATAACGCTGACGAAGTGCTGACCGACGTACTGGCTTCTGCAACTGGCAAAGATAAAGGATTTGCCTCGGAGTGTACACGTGTAGGCTCATGGCACGCCAGCCGTAATGCTACGGACCGCTTGATGTTTTCAATATACCGTTTCACATTCCCAATAAAATATCAAGAAATATAGCAGCAGTGAGGTTCTTCAATGAAAATTGAAGACAAGCGATAGGTTCAGTGCACGAAATTTTGAAATTATTGGAACGCCTTAAAAAATGCTGCATCAAATCATCTTTGATGGATTTTGGCAGTGCACCAAGTCGTGACAACGTTCGAGAGGAAACGTTCGAAAGAAAGCATGTGTAGTTTAATGCACGTGGAAGCTGTGCGCTGTACTGCGCTGGTGGACTTTTATTTATGAATTACTTGCAGTACAACATAAGGCGAAACCTCCAATGCTTACCGGATCATTATGCATATCTTCCTCCATAGATGTGAATGCCTCGCGAAAGCTATCTTGCTTCTCCATCATTTCAATGCTCATCTGCAACATGCGAGGCGGAATGTCAGAAGAGTTACATAACACCACTGCCCGAATACTTGCAACGTAGAGAAAGACGTGACGTAACCGTGGACGAATTCTTATTTCACAAGAGGATAAACTGAAGTTGTGTGTTGCACAGAAGTAGATAAACGCGACTTTTGACCGTTGGAACTTTGCAAACACGTAAATCCTTGCGCGTGATATTACGTTTTTGATTTTGCTGATAATAATTGAACGTTATACCCGCGGCTTTTGCCGAAAAATACTGAACAACTTTCGATCGATTTGGATCAACAACAACAACTTGGAGATAACAGTTGTAAGCAGCACCTTGTTGCCAGTGTTGCATGTCCAGACTTCGACGTAGTCTTTTCGTCTCTGCGATAAATCTACCTGGGGCGCTTGTTTGTTGCCCGCTGCCGACCCAACTGCACCGTCACTTGGACTCGCTTTATCTTGCGAAAGCTTCGTTGACTGGGACGGCGCCGTCCCTTCTGCGTCGTGCTCCTTTTCAGCACCAGTTTTACATTCCCACACCTGCTCACGAATATATTGTACTTGGCAAGATCTTAAATATTGCTTCACACTCATGACAAGAACAGCTTAATGAAACGCTTAAAGCACGGCCGAGATGGCGAGATCTCATCAGAACAAAAAGCACCAGCATCTTCAGCCGTCAGACGCCAAGGTTAAGCACTCAGGTAATCCAAATGTTAATCTGAAAACAATCAACAGCTCACCATGCCATGAAAGTGTCCTAAACCAGTGAGCCGAACGTAGCAATCATAAGTGCCGCACTGCCCACGCCACAGTTGTGACATTTGCTCTATTGCTATCCGGAAACAGAGCCTTTCTAACGAGACTTGGACCGGTATTTATGGTACAATACGACCGGTGATAAAAGAGATCACTGTCTTAGAACGGTTCGTAATGTACATCAAAAGACGCATTCAAGGAGGACCACGGAGCCAAGAAAAATTCTTGCAGCTTATTTCAGTTCGGATTGCACGAGGAAGATTTTTAATCAGTAGGGATCGCCACGCAGGCTTCGAACGATGTGCTCAACTGACGAGACCAATGAAGTAAAAGCAGAACCGTTAGAGATTGAACAACTCAAAAGAGAAGTCTGTGCCGATCATCTGTTTTGTTTCTAAGGCAGGCATGGGCGAACTACGGCCAGTTACGCTTTTTAACCGACCTGTTGAACTTGTGCAATTTGAGCTAAAAAAGTAAAATTCATTATTTACATCCCGTTTATCTTAGTTTTGACAGGCCAAGTGGTAGAGTGGGTTCAGCACGCGCTACTGAAGTTGGTAGGCTGGGTTCGAATTCCGGTATGGTCATATGGAAGACAGATAAAATGGTTTTTGCAGCTTGTCCAGTCTTGGGCTCGGAATTACTGGATGAGTGCAAAAGAAAGCTTCGCGCGCAGTGCTGTCATTGTCATGCTACCAATGCAGCATTCATCACGAAAGTAATGGCCCTCCGCACAAAGTAAGCGGATATGGGCGCGCCGGCAGACTAGTCGTGAGTTCCAAAAGGAGTACAAAGCGAGTATAATAAAACTTTCTTCCTTCTTATCTCAGTTCACACAAACAGTCGATCTATCTGGTCTGGACCCAACCCGATCCGCTGTCAAACTTACGAAACCGAATCGACTCGCGAGTCACAACTTTTGCCCATTCCTGTCCTAAGACAATTGCCACCAAGACAAGCCTGGATGAAACTGCATCTACAGTAATACATAGCCACTGTTGTTGTGCAACTGAGAGTACCCATGATGTGGGGAATTCGGGCCTAATTTTCGTTCGGAAGATCTTCGTTTGGTGGCGAACGAGCTACACTCGAAGGTCTTGTGCACTTTCATCACCAGATGTTGAGGACAGAACACATAGAAACCAACCTGCTGGGAAACACACTGCACAGTGCAGACTGGACCTGCTAACCGCTTATTGCGTTATAGGATAAACTGCAGTTATCTTTAACGAGCTCAGTGATATTGAAAAAATCCAAGACGTCAAGAAAACAGTTCACCTAAATTGGTTTTACAAAACGAATGTAAACACTTAGTGGCTGATTGAAATAGCCTTAACTTCCAAGTAAAAGCAAGGATCTAATGAGGAAATTGACTGAATTTTTTTCAAACTTTACCTGCTTAGAGTCTTCACAGAAGTAATTGCTAACTGGTCTGTTGACCTCAAGTTTAGATGAAAAAATCAAATTTCTACACTTTTTTAATTTTTGCCTGACTTTGATGCTGCTTTTCTTACAAAAAAAACATTTTTTTAATGACAAGTGAACATCAGCTTAGTATTGCTCGAAAACGCCAGAAACAAACGCAGATGGGATATCGAAACAGAAGAAAGAATACCAAACATTTGCATCCGCAATTTAAGATTCCGCCGGTTTTTGGTGGTGTTCGAGAGAGTATTGGATAACTTGCGAATAGCTGACGTCATCATGCAACGGAATACCGCAGCGAAACTGCCGGCTTAAATTTTAAATAAGCATTGACAGACCCGGCTGACACGAGAACTGCTGATGTACTCAATCTTTCAAGCATATTATCGCTCTACACAGGTGGTTCTAAAACGTTTGACGCAAGTTTGAAAGATTTTGTCAACTTGTTCTGCAAACTGTTTTCCTTCCAAAACGCGATCTATGCATTACAATGCCGTTGCTGTGTTCAAGGAATCGACAAAATTAAAGAACATTTTCCGTATATGTACACATAAAGAACTTATAGCCTCGATTCAGTGTTGTTTTTAATTACGGTTCATCATTGCATTTCAAAATTTCATTAGTTAATGTGGCAATTGTCCGAGTAACATTTGGCCGTGGATGGTAAATTGGCTACTGTCCAAACGCTGCTATGACCACGCGGTTCCACATAACGTTTCGTTTTACAAAGCTTCGAGAAGTGATCGTCAATATTGGCCTAGCCCGGGACCAGTACAAACCCATACATAATTTTGTCTTGCAAAGTTGTTGCGTGTGTTGCTGATACCCTAGGTACATTACATTTAGTCTTTTAAATAATGCATTTTGTCACCAGGCAACGAATTCTCATCACACTGATTTTCGGACAAATATTTAATTATATATGCCGGTTTTCAAATCAAACATTATTTAAAGTAGAAAAATACGGTAAAATCAGCCTTTGATTTCTATATCGTTTATGAGTGCATGTCAGTCCACATCATGATCCAGGTCCGGTATAAATAATTACTGTTGTTTCACTTTAAGCCCAAGCGGCATCACGAATTATTAAAATCTGAATTATCAGAAACGCCATAGTGTAAAACATGCCCGGAACGGTTTTTTGTTTTACAGCTTGGTAGACGTGTTAATCTCATTATGTATAGTAGCCTGTGACGACCTGCTTGGAATTGCTACGTTCTGCGAACGTTGTCTTTGCTAGGGTTGACACAGCTTTTTCCGAACACATAAAGCAAAGACAATCCAGATTATGCTCAGTTTAAAAAACAAAGGAGTGTGAGTAAAGGTTAGTTCAGGGTCCAATGAATGATATGGCTTGCAATATTGCAACCTCTTTCAAAGTGATAAAAAGTGACTACTGAGCCATGTCGAAAACAATAACAACAAGATGAACGAAACCTGTGTCCTACTCTCTGCAAACTTTTAAGATTTCCCGAAGGTTCCCAACCTGGGGTACATTTGCCTATCCGAAGGGGTACACTTAAGGTTAGAAATAGAAGAGAATTATATATTTGCACATCCGCTTACTTCCAAATATGGTATATCAGTGAATATTATTTTCAAAAGCGTTATATACTTACTTTTAAATATATCTGTGATTAATCATAAAATATTTTGTCATAAGAAATTTTAGGGGTACATCCTCATCTGTCGAAATGCTGAAGGGGTACATGCTCATCTGTCAGAATGCTGAAGGGTTACATTGTCAGAGAAAGGTTAGGAACCCTTGGTCTAGGAAATTGGGCCCTGTTTGCTTGTTAGCTTGAATTCATGTCGGTAGAGCACATTAGTTGAGTTCGGCTAACACGTATGAAACGTATGAAAAATTAGAGAAAAGGGAAATTATTTCATTTTGTTTACCTACGTTTGCTAGCTTGACGCCGAAGCTCACCAGTATACTAGTTCACTACTAGTACTAAGTATACAGTTCTACAAGCATGGAAGGAAACTACGCGTTGTGAAATCTATTTTTTAGTAACTTTTCATTGAAAATGCGCCTGATCAATACATTTCTTCGGGAATCAGAGTAACAATTTTTATGGTAGCACTGCTCAAGACCTTCATCACTTGACCGCACATGCTCACTCAAAATATTTTGCCTGTGTCGAGTTGCACCAAAAATTTGAATACTCCGGGACATACTGCACACTTCACAAAATGCGTAATCAGCCCTCACCTCCATGTAAGATGAACGCTTTCCTCGAACCGACGACCGAGGTGGGAATGTGGCGTTGGACACATTTTCAGTTCCTGGCTTTTGCGACGGTTCTTTGGTGTCCGAAACAGACCTGGCCTCAAACATCTTCACGTTTTCCAGAACTTTCGACAAGCGATTTGAATTTGCTGCCGATTGAACATCGCTCTCGTCCTGTCTGAGTTTAACCGGTTTTGGTGTGAACGCAGGCAAAGCATTATTCATGTCATGATCAGGCACAGAGCTGTTTGCGTCTACGTCAGCAACGGCGTCTTGCGTGCGCTCGTCGCCAGGCAGAAGGCCGTTGCCATCTGTTTCGACAGTGGTGGGACTCGAAGGGTCGCTCTCCGACCCAACAGACGAACTCGGTGCTCGGTTGAAGCCCCACTTTTCTCGGTTGTACGTGCGCTTCCTGGAAGCCAAGTTGGTCTGTGAAGGCGACCGCAAAAAGATGCTTGTTATCAACTGCACTGCCAAAGAAGTGCGTTGCAACATATCAGCGTACATCAAACCAAACGGTGCCGAGCTTACGTCCGACACAATCATCGAAGCAATTCACGAAAAAAAGAAAAATATGCGTTCTTTTGCCGTTCATAACATTCTAATGTCAACTGCACAGCTATTAGCTTGATCAAACGAACAGCACCAGCACCGATCCGTTGTGTGGTAAAACAAAAAAAGTTTACGCTAAAGTTTTTGGACAATCAAAAAGCAATCGCAGAAAAAAGTTTTTAGTAAATGACGTAGCAAATACACGTAAGCAATAAAACAGATTGTGGTGAAGATATAACTCAAGGAAAGGTTAAGTTATATTGATAAATTCTGTGGGTTGTTTCATTTTTATCCGGGTGTTTACTGCCATCTAGCGATCTACAAATGCAACGAAAGTTAAACTTACAGACCAGGCGACGAGATTTCATTTCAATTACTCTTTGTATGAAACAAGAATATGTAGGTTATATTACAACATACAAAAAATTCAAAGACATCACGATGTTCTGGAACGGTCACTTATTTTACCGATACACACTTTACAACGAAATGTGCCGAGCCACCTGAAGATATATCAGAAGAAATTTTTCCCGATTCAGTTTTTCTTCAAACTCTTTGATGAGTCTCTTGCACGCAGTTAAGCTTTGTTCCACTTCTGCAACACTCTGAAAGTTTACGTTTGGTGCTTCCACGCCAGGAAACTTTTGACACCACTCAGACAGAAACATTTCTTTTTCTGATCCCATGATTTCATTTGTACGTGAGTTTCGTCGATTTCCGGATATAAAGGTCAAATATTTTCAAATCAATCCCGGAAAGACAGTTAGCTACATAATAAGAAAGTAAAGGACCTAAACGAAACGCAGCAGACTCAAGCACATCTAGTCACCTGAAACATAACGAAAAATCGTTGAAACGGAAGAGTCTATCTAGTCCAGACGAAGGTACAGTAAGCAGTGGAAAGTTAAATGACTGTCAGCTGTGCCTTCTGTGGGATAAATTTAAAATGTCACAACTTTTTATCAGTACATTTGTATAAAATTGATATTGGACAATGCGCTGCCTTGTCACCACCGATTAACAAAAGAATAATACAACTGCTTTAGTTTGCTTGAAAAACGTGCACCAGGCCACTTTTTTATACACAGAAATTGGAGCAAATGTGATGGCATATCAGGAACCTCAGTCAACACCTACGACATTCGAAAAAGTAGTAAAAGGGTGCAAACGCACGAAATCTACATCTCCGAGATCAGTATTCGCTCTCGCTCAGCTCGTCAACACCACACACATAACCGCTGGCAGTGTATATTACACCTACCTAAATGCCAAATCTGCTTTTTCCTAGAACAGATGCTGGTCTTCGGAAAGTTTTGCGTTGCTGACAGACACAATATATACTAGTACTCATATCTCCGAACGGCGCCAATGCTGTTTTATCAGTGAACACAAAGCACGTTCGTCAACAATATTACTATATGTTTCCGAATTGCCCGAAGTTCGATCGGCACAATTATCTATCCGTATGGACTTTTAAGTTGAGTGCAAGCTGTTTTGTAGCGCGAGCTGGTAGAGTGGCAGAACCTTTACGAGCATGGGCGTCCGCAGGGAGGGGAAACGGGCATTTGCCCTCCCTGAAAATTGGAACTAAAAACCAAAAATTTCTAAAAAACCTGAAGTCAGCAGCATAATTGCGATCAATTGAATTAATTCTTGCAATGAAAGTTTTATTTGCCGCTGTCAAGAGAATTTTCTGACTTGCCAAATCGCTGACTTCACGTCGTCTACGTATGCGCAGAGTGATAGTCCAGGTCATGCATTTCGCAAGCGGTGGATGTTCACTGAAATATTAAATATGCTGTGAAGTGAGAACTGGTAATTAGGGGTTAGGGCATGGCCGTAGCCAGGGGTCCATGGCCCCATCAAATTTTAGCATATCTAGTCATTTTGTGCTTTGAGAAGTAGCGTCCCAAACAAAAATACTGTTGCTCGCCTGAAGTCAAACATTTTGGCCCCCAAATTTTTCACCCCTCCCAAAATTTTGGCCTGGCTACGCCACTGGTTTAGGGTTGGGGTATAAAAAGAAAAATAATTGAGGTCTAAGACTAAGTCAAATATTTTTCAGTGGTTACGTATGACCAAACCATCGCTTGAAAGTTTTATTTACGCAACATACATCAAAAAAGCAATCGTCAAAGTTTATTCCTTTACTCTGAGAAGCAAAATAACCGACATACGAGTACAAAATTAGATCAGAAAATTTGCGGAGGTCAGAAATTTCGCTTGACGCTCAGGTTCACTGTTCTGGTGTCATGCAGTGATGGGCCTGCAGTTCATTAAATCCGCTCCTTTGCCTGCAGAGGCAGGTTGCGAAAATTGGGTGCAGATTGTTCTGCTATTGGTGTTTATTTTGTAACAGTAACATGGCAACAAATCTTCAAAGGTTTACTTCAATTTACGGAAGCATGCGCTTTGCCGCATGTGACTGTTGAACGCAGGCATTTGTGGCAGGTAATGCAGCGAGACAGTGACTTCCGATAGCAGTAATCAATCAAGTTTCACACAGTGTTATAAAAGCATGAGTGAAAAACAAGCACTGCTGCCAACGAAGCGCATTTTTGCGACTGCTGCCGTAGCATGGCGCATTTTCTTTGTGATGCAACGAGAGTGAAGCGTTTTGTGAACGTCCATTGACATTGCATCGTCAGCAACCTGAAAATGATAAGCAAAATGTTGACTTTCCCCCCCTGCATAAATTTCTGCGGACCCCCATGTTTACGAGAGAGGGCGATCGCTTTGAAAGGGACGGATATAGTCACACTACACCGGATTTTGGCGGAGTGCACGGCAAACGATTTTGAGCTTTTACAACATCTCTGAAACACAGGGGTCGGCCAACACTTCGAGTAATTGAGGTCAATTTGCAATAGAGAATGTTTTTGGCTAACGATATGCGGACGTGATCAAGCCAGCGCAAGAATCTTGTTTTGAGATAAGCCAGCAAGGAAGTACAGGGGGGACGCTCCAACAGAACATACTATTTTCTGATTTCGTCTCCCCACGTCAAGCCGCAAATATTGGGGTGGCATAGCATCTGGAAACTGTTTAGTTTTCTGTCTTGCTGCATGTATGTTCGTAGCAGGAAGAAGAGTATTTAATATGTAATCCTAATCGAGATGTTGTCTTGGTGCAAAAATGCAAGCTGTGGCTTTTCGCAATGCTCTGAAGCTGAGCCGACTGAAGGTGGTAGCTGCTTACATAATAGGATCCAGGTAGCAGACGTTATCGACGGGCCTACTCCCGTCGGGCGTATCAGTACACTTCAACTGGTGCATTTTTTGTCGCTAATGACCAGAGACAAGGCTTCCTCAGCAAAACAGTCCATTAGTGGTTGAAGGCCCGTTTCGCCATGTGAAGCAGGATTGTTTGCAAATAGCAGTGCACGCATCAGCATGTGTCGAGTTTTTGTTCTGACATGTAATCTTGCAAGGTTGAAGAATCGGTCATTTGTGCGGGTGCGCAGGAAAAGACCATCAGTGACAACGTTTTTGTCATTGTCACGAAATGCACGTTGGAGAACAGTAAAAAAAATTCGCAACAGGATTGACGCCAGGACACAGTCTTGCTTCGCGCCACCATTAAGCTCAAAGGAAGCTGACAGCGTACCTCAAATGTGAGATGTGCTTCCATTTCGTCATGCAACAACCTGCCAAGGCTTAGGAGTGCAGATGGACAGCCGATTTTTTGTAGAATGCATTGCGCTTCTCTACTGACCGTATCAAATGCTTTGGTCAAGTCAACAGAGGCGATTTCCAGGGCGTGGCGTTGCCCTCCCCCCATTTCGAATTGGACGCCGCGAAATGTCCGTAGTTGTTCTGTTGTGACGGAAACCACACCGCGATTCACGGTAGAGCCTTTCTGAAACAGTTTGCACGCGAGATAGCACGACCCTGGCAAAGATCTTCTCAGTAACATCCAAAAGCGAGATCCTTGCAGTTGTTGCAATCTATTTTTTCACCTTTGTTTTTGTGAGCAGTCGCAATCTTCGTGTTTCTCCTTTCTTTCGGGAAGCAGCCTCACAAGTGGCAGGGACAAGACAGCACCTTACTGGGTTGGGACTGCCTAGCATAAGGCGGGCGGCAGTTGGTCAATGAGAAATAAGGTCTCTTTCACCGCAATTCATGACCCGTGGTACCGCGTTCCTCGTCCAGCAAACTTGATTTATAGCTCGTAGACTGCCGTGAGTCGCTTTATTTTGCCGCATTGGCGTGGAGTAGAGCGATCTCTCCAATATACTAACTCAATTGTTTTTTGTCCAAAGCGATCCTTAGGCAATGGATAGAGTTACTGAGTTGTCCAGTCATCAGTGGACCATACTTTCCATTCTGTAGATATTTCCAGGATAAAGCGAGTCAGTACGTTGGGGGCCAGGTTCAGCTGCAGAATCTACCAGAGCGGGAAAATATATCCCACCTGCTTATCGGTTCCAGACAAGGGTACACAACCCGCAGTCTTCAACAAAAATCAGGTAGGTGTGAAAGCAGGCTAGGCTCAGTGTGAAGCAGAATAGAAGCAATTCATAAAAATAAAAACATCTTGAACGCACTGGCGACCGTAACCAATAAAAATAAACGTAACGCGGCTAGCAATAGTGAAAAGGTTGTCAGCCCCTGGCTAAAGAGCCCAGTCCGTCCTTAAAAAGATTATTCGGCCAATAGCTGAAGCTCTGTCAGGCGTCGCCACTGGGCGTCATGTTCATGGCTGCCAACTTGTCCCCGTAGCGCTGGCAATACCAGAGTGAACACAATCTAGAAGTCACCTCCTGCCTTTAATTGACTTGTCCTTCCGATATGCGAAAAATTGCCAACGAAAAGTACGTTTTGAAGAGTTGGTACTCTGCGCATTTTAAGGAAAATATGGGGATTACACGTACCAAGTTCGCACGTGCCCTTGCTCGTGAGTTACGGCAATCACCATGTTGCGATGAAAAAGCAGTGAGATTTTGGAAGCAACAAACGAAAGCCATGTAAAGCAATTGCCACATAAGTGTGTTTAATCTGTTTTATTCGGTAGTGCAGTAGTAACACAGATGAGCGTTGTTGATCCACGACGGTGCCGTAATAACGTTCACTTAACTTTCGCTTTAATCTCAGCGGCCACTGTGTGAGGGAGTAAGCATTACGGTCGCAAAGTTTTCACTGCCAATCAGATCCCTGCCAGGCACTCGGTTCAGGCTTTGACCGACAATGTTACAAGTTATTACATAAATTGTGAACGTTTCTCGACACTACCTTGTTCGACGAATCGCGCAAAAATGCAACGCAACTGCTGCATCCCAAGAAACGAGAATCAGTGGCTGAAACTTCTTTGAATGAGAATAGACGTGAAACAGATCGAAACTAGCGTGGAAAAAAACACATGCGTTACTTTCGTCGTCACAATTTCGCCACGCTGCGTGCACCTGGTTGCGCTCGGAAGCTCAAGGGCATTAATGGAGATGCAGTTGCTGCTCAGTTTGACCGATTCTGTCGCTTGAGTTGCGGTTGCAGTAAACCTGCGTGGTTGTTGCGATGTTCACCTAAGAGCAACTGACGTCTGTAATGTACAATGTGCAGCACTAGACCGACATGCAATAGTTCCAAACCTATGGAATGGCTGATATCGATCGAAATATGAGCAAAGGGTGAGTCGCCCGAAACGCGCTGAACAACCGTCGAAAGCTTATCTACTTTCCTCTGTTCTGTTGCACTCCTTTTTGAACAACCAGCGTTTTGGGAAATATTATCCGAACACACCATGCAAAAGAATTGCATTGGCAACCGAAATCCAATCGCTTTTCAAAAACCGTATACTTGAAGTGCTCTTTGCAGGAAGTGCTTTCCAGCATCGCTGCAACCAATTGAGCTTTCAGCAAAGCTTCGGACTGGGGAATCAGCGATATTATTTGGCGGTGTTTAACCGAAATGACAATGCAGCTGATGCAACGAACTGCAGATTTTCTCGGCAGGTATTGAATAAGAGGTACCTCTACTGTCCATCTAGAAGCAACATCATACAAGAACCACTACGAATTGCAACTCAACTTGCGGTTGCAAAAACACATCCATGGCTCGCTCGCGAAGAAGCGTGAGCTTTGTGGAAAAGGCGCTTCTGTGTAAGTGGCTAACCATGCAAAAGCCACTAAGTTTTAGTCAAGAAGACGAGTGGATTTTGAGTGTTGGATAGAATAAGTTGCTGAGACAAGCACGAATGACAGATACTGTCCGCGTGGCAAAAAAAACGATCTGGCTGAATAGCAACCAATATGAATAATACATAAGACAACAACACGTGTTGCAACTGGCTATTCAGAGTGACAAATTGCACCAGCGTATGTAAGAATGTTGTATTATCCGGAGAAGGAACGATCGGTCTGGAATCTACCCGTTTTCGCACAATTAACGATCGAGCCACTTTTCCGGGATAACATGCATTCAGAATAGTCTCCAGCCTGGGTCGAACGTTTCTTATTTCCGCCGAACATAAATCACGATTTTTAAATCTACTTTTTGAGCAATGAACTTTTTAGCCGATGTTGACGCTACATAAAATATCCCCACTCCTACTTCCGGTAAGTGTTTGAGGCACCTGAGTAACCGCATTATGCCGAAGCTTAATCTATAGACTAAGAAAACTAGTCAACTATAGTTTTCTAGCTGAAAAGTTATGCCTGCTTCACAGTTCACATTACTGCATGATAACTCGTGACGTTTTGTTTGAAATACACCTTTGTTGCACGTTACTACACGACCTGTACTTCGTGACTTCTCGTTAAATCACGTTAAACTTAACATGGCACCAGTGCTAATTCAACGCTAGCTGAAAAAAGTTGTGCGTGATGAACAGTGAGATGGAATGTGATGAAAAACGCACGTCAACCAAAATACAGAGTGCAAGATCTTTGAGTGGCTTGTACGAATGAAGAGCACATTATCAGCAGCAAAATCATGTCGCAATGTCATCGACCCGCCTGGCAGGATGTGCTGCATCATGTAAACCGTTCGCAATGATTACGCGTCGACACAACTCGCCCATAAACAAAATGTCAACGCAGACTTGCACTAGTTTACGATTGAGGCATGTGATTTTACTAAATAGTGTTTGTCACAGTTGCACACACCGCATGTGAAGCGAGAACACTATACAACATGATTTGCACAAGCTTGATCTCGGCTTGCAGTGTGCTGCAGCCGTAGGAAAGTTCAGTGCGCGTGAGGTGAATGTTTTAGCGACGATAAGAAATCAATCGGCCAAGCAGAGGATGGCCACAGTTTTTCAAGGAAGGAGCATCGAATAAAACTTGTGGCAAACTTGTCATTTGTCCAAGTTGGAATTGAAAAAAGATTTTCTAAGACCGCTACGCATGAGCTGAGCTGGTTTTTTTCGGTCGTAGACCGAAACATTTTTGAAATGACCGAAAAAGATTGTCATTTCGGTCAAAATGTTTTAAAATATAGGTTAAAAAACACTTTTTTAGCGAGTTTTAATGCAACTGTTAAACACATGACCGAAATGTTTTAGTGACCAAAATATCTCAGCTAAAAATGACCGAAATGTTTCAGCGAAAAAAAGCCCAGGAGCTGAGTACGTTCACAGCCGATAACGCTTGGAGTGGGTTGAACATTAACGAGTGAACGTGGAAAGTGGCGTCAAAATCCTGCATATTGGTGGCAAGCTCTCGACAAGGCAGTGGGCGCACGGCAATAAAATCGTTAAGCAGTTTCTGGCAAACCAGCGAAACGTAATGGATTTCCTGCGTCCGGCTGCAACAGCGCAGCTTATCTTCGATGCAACAGAAAGCCAAGTGGGTCAAAAACATAATATGTCAACCAAAGTATTTCTATCAGACTTTGAATATTTCCTAAGGCGGGCCGTATCACTTCATTGTGGACGTTTTTGGTATCATCAAAGGTAGTTCTTCCCACATAAAAATCGGGTAGTGACTTCCAATGTAAAGGCAGAAGTACGCAAAAGCTCCACTCTCTTGTTTCCGTCATAAACTACCAAAACCAGTCAAATTAACCGAATACGAAACTACCAATATTGCTATTAATACTTTGTAATATTTGCATTGTTTTCGGCGAAAACCTGCTGCCTTGTCAGAAGTTTCAATGCTGACTCTTAAAGCATAAAATGGTTTGACAAAGAATAAAACGATCTGGTCGTTTAATAAAATATAAGAATAAGAACGAAATGACTTGATGACCACACAGCTAGGTTACTGAGAGCTGACCAGCGTATTTTTGTGTACGAAGCAGTTTGTTTCGCTAATACTCGTTTTTTTCATTCCTTTCAGAGTGCCACGAGTGGTCCGTGGCGCCCTTTTCCGCTGCTTGGGCCGTGGGCCACGCGGCTGCATTCGCAGTAATTGTTGCACTGGTGGCGAGTCAATGGCAGCACCGCGCGTGTACCGTTTCCTTGCACCGACCCATCGACGCCGAGCATGGGGCTGGACAGGCCGCAAATAAAAAATACCGTTTTCTAAGTCTTCGGTATGACCGGAATGGGATTCGAAACCAGCCTATCAGCCTTGGTGGCCCGCGCTCAACGAACGGTGCAGGTTATAATCATTTTCAAGAGGTTTCTCTGATAGAATTAGAGACCGTAATGAACGGTAAAGAGCGTTATGTTGAAAGGTTGAGAGCCCTGACCCCGGCAACTCGTTCTGTTTTCTGGGCAAAACGCAATTACGCCGATAAAAAACAACAGTTGTGACATTAATCCAAACATGCATCCATGCACAGGAGCACGAGACGCACACTTCAACTTTGATTTGCTGTGTGCTCCTCTTGACGGAAAAATGCTTTTTCATAAACATAATAGCAATTGTAATGGTTCCCTAGCTACTGTTGTCTTGGGTTCACTCCAAACGCGAACTCTTTTGCGCATGCCCAGTGCTTCCACAAATTGCTTAAACTTCATCAAAACTTTTGGTCCAAAAACCTAGTTAAAATGGCCTGGAATACACGAACCTTTCTAAGTGCCCCTCCAGCACACTTTGCCTTGATCAATATGTTGTATCACCAACAAATGACCAGCCTACACATGAACCCCAAGTGGAAAAACGTCGGTTTTCTCCAGCCAGCACAGCTGACTTCATCCTTCGCTGCCAAATAGATTGCATGCTTGTCGCTATGAGCGTTTCCACTGGCTTTGACGCTTTTCGGTGATGACGAGTAATACAGACTTCACATACGAACAAATCTACCATACCTCGTTTTAAACGAGCGTTGGTTTGCTTTACTTGCATGCCGCGACTGATGGATTTTTTGGTAATGAAGCTGACCCAACAAACGGATGTTTTCAGCATGATGAGTGACCTCAGCCCAGTGGTTCTCAAAATGGGGCACGCAAAGGTGCTCCAAAGGGTGCACGAATTATTTTCATAAAGAAATTTTAACGGATAAGTACAGAATTATACTTTTCTAAGGTACATTTCTATTATGCTATTATTATGCTGTCATTACAGTCAAGGGGTACTTGAGAGACTAAAATTTTACCCAAAAGGTACAACACTTCACAAAGGTTGAGAACCACTTTCTTAGACAAATAATTGTAATTTCGACTTTAATTTGCTCTTCTAGGTGTTTCGTTCACTGCGAGTTTTGAGTGACAAGTGCAACCATTTGGTATTCGAGAGTGTTGACAAAAAGGATTGGGTAAGATTAAACAAAAAACACAAGTACATTTGTTTCATTATATTGAAACATCTTGGGACATCAGAACGAAAATTAGCATATATGAAAGTGAATTGTAGGTAAAGAAAATTTATCTAGAGCGAAACAGGATCGTCTACACCTGTCTGTGATAAAACGTGCTTTTCTCAAAAAGTTGGTACGAATCCCATTCTTCTATTTCATTGTGCGATACTTGCTACGCTTATTTTTAAACTGAGTGTAGGATGAGTGCAGAAAAAGAAAATCACGCATGTGTGCTCTAGCATACCTTCGCGATGCCCTACCCGGCAACGGCGAAAAAACTTCTGCCCCAAAAAAATTCTGTGGTACAACACCCACCACTTGTTTTCCTGAAGTTCGCGACAGAACCTGGCAACTTGAACAACGATAAACGCCCTGTATCATCTCACTGAACGCCCTGAGCTTCACAGGAAACTTCTAGGAACCACTGATAAGGCCGCTGCAGAACCACAGGCGTGCTGAATGCGCTGTTCATGACGAACCTTCTACGCGACAAAACAAAGCTTTGTTCATCACCGAACTATTTCCGGTTCCTCAGCAAAACTTAAAGCAAGCAGTAGTTAAACTCCCATGCACACCTCACAAACTGGAAGTCACTCGAGAACAGCCCTGCTTGTTGCTGAAAAGTCGCGGCCTGTGCTAGGTTAGGCTTCGGGCAAGTCCAATGCGTTAAGCCACTTCTTTTCGCTTGCGACTATTGGCGCGGAACGGTACAGTGACGCTATTCGCGTCCACATGACACTCGTGATAGTGAGCCGCTTGGACAAGTTTTAACGCGCAAACATCGTTTTCTTGTCGACGTCACAGACTTCAGAGTGACGAATGGAAATGACGCAGTAAAAATGGTTAACAATAATGGTTACAAGTTTACAGGATGAGCTAACGCGACATTTGACAACATAATCGCTGACTTTGTCGTACGAATACCACAAAGCCTTCCCACATACACACCACCTTGGTCTGAGCTGTAGAAGCACGGGCAAGGGCACAATGATTGCGATTAGGTCTTCTTGAAAGCAGAGGGCTATTTCCAGAAGGCAGAAAAACCAGTAAAATTTTCAGCCACACGTCACCGCGTTCAACAGTTTTGCGAAATCGGTCAAACAGCGGTTATTTCCTTGTCTAACGCGCGCTCAGCGTTCTAGTGCTCACTGCGATTCGAACGAGCAAGTTACACAGATGAAAGTTGTCAGAATCATTGAGCGATGGCCGCCACAAAGTAAACATGCCACGCCTGCTCTAACGCTGACAATGCAGCCCAGTCGAGTTTGGCGAATGTCAACGGGACGTTCAATAACGGAATCATCGTTGGTCACATGATAAACAATCAGTTCAATTTAGAAGTTTCACAAGTCACACTACGAAACGGATTCTGAGACTTGCTGAACACTGAAGTGTGGCAGAAGACAAGCATTATATAAAAAATGCACTCAAGGTTTTCGGCTTCGCAGCATTGGGATGGAATTAAATATGCCATACGGCGGGCCTGTGACAACGTGAAATGAACGAACATATTTTCAAAAAATCTCAACAACAGCGGACAACCTTGGGCAGACTCGACAGAAAGCAGTTTCTCAAAACTTGAAACCTGGCTCTGCAATGAAGTTTGAGGAAGCAAGACACGAAGATCAAACGCCACGTCGCTGTCACGAAACAAAAACGGATCCGTCACTGCGTCGCATCACCATGCTGCGTCAGGTGAATAACCGATCTAAACGGGTTTAGCTGATCATAGTTGGCAACAGTTTAAAAAAAGCGACACTCCCGTGATCGCCCGCGGTCACCAGACCACTGCTGTTCATGGATGCCAGCGCTAGCCAAGCACATTTCTCCCTGCTTATGTCGCACACCACCAGACCGTGCTTTGAATGGTGGCACTAACATGGTTCGTTACGCGGCAAAACCCCGCCTTAAATCTGAGCGAACGCTAAGGGTGCTTAAAAGATAACAATGCCACCAGAGTTTCACGTATACTTCGTGGTAAAAATTATTATCACCGCTTCTATTTTGTCAGCAACCATTTCTGATTCTATATAATGTTTTATGCAATATTGGTTTGGTGTGTGACGTATCGCACAAGATATTCATCATCGTTATTCACACTTGTGTTCTTGATCTCGAAAATATTGTTTCAGAGAGTAGTATGAAGCGGTAGCGCGACATATATTACGGTGACATGCCACTCGGTTTCACAATGAGCGTGATTTGTGTTTAACGAGAAAAGGCGACGTAAATACAGACAAGCAACCTACAACGCACGTCACGCTACGCTTTGACTTCAGCGAAAAAAGGAACCAAATGAAAGCCGAGACCACAAGTTGGGGACTGGTTCAATGCCTGCGTTCAACGGCTTACCAACAATTTCAATTGGAGTTTGAGCTGATACAAATTCAGGCATCAAGCAACATTTAATGATATTATTGGGGGAAGATGGTGTGGTAAGTAGAGCTTGACAAACGCTACGCTTTTGTTTCAGACATGCGACTACGACCCAACAACGAAGACTGAAGTCTAGATAATGTTGAGATCTTGGTATAATTTTCGCGTCTCGTGTTTTTTCGTACCTTGCATGTTTGGTACTTCACCAAGTTGCGTATATGTCACAACTATTCTGCGAAAACTGTCCAGTGAATTGTTTTACTTTAAACTTCAGTGCTTGCAACACCTATTTATAAACATGAATCACGCTAATCATCATTTCGTTCTGTCCGCCGTTAACCAACAAGAGGCGTCACTGAGACCTTGTGGTCTGCAAAATAAATAAATTTCATTCATTCAGCCACAGATAATCACTGCAAACAAAGCTATCAGGATAAGAATATCGCCCAGGTTAACAGGGAGCTTTACACAAAACATGAAAAAGCAGTGAGCAATTGGAGCGACGCGCTGTATATGTTTCAAATTTATCCCGCAAATATGAAAACAGCAGACACGGATGCGGGTCAACGCTCGTATTTACGTAACCACCGCAACTGCAGAACAAAATGACGAACGAAAATTTTGTTGGTAGAACACCACTTACAAAAAAAAACTGAAAATATGAAAACTCTGAGAAATGCAAAATTCTGTTAAGTTTTGTTTAATTCGCTTGTGCATGAAGCCAAGCAAGGGAATAATTTCATTGCGACCTTCAACCCGCATGATTTTATGATGCTTTTTGGGCTTTCAACTGAAGTGCAGCTTCCCTGCACTGCATTGCTGTCGACAGAGACCCGCACCACCTCTTTATTCAGCACTTCACTCCATTATCTGGTGCCGCAATAAGCGTAGCGTTATTTGCAGCAACGTTCTGACGTCGAACCTCGCGAGGAAAACAATTCGGTTCCGGATTATTCAAGCGTACGCGCCACTGGGGTTCGATGGCGATCGTACACTTATGCATGCTGTAAATGTGGTCAGGTGTTGAGGGAAAATGTCTGTGGCTAAATCAGCCACATGTATTTTTACGCGGCCGATATTTACCCGCATTCGTGTTTCCTCGACCGATGCTACTATGGACAAAGAAGGTGAGTCGCTTGTTTCACACGACCGAGCACTAAAAGCGTTGAGCAGCGGGAATGAGACAGACTTAGAAAAAGCTTTTTCCGTCCAAGCATCGAAAATAGGTTTGACGCACAGTTTAAGCGTCAGCAACTGAATTTTCACTAACGTACGACCAATATCACGCTCCTCAAGTGCAACATCAAGGTTACACTGCCCGTGAAGCGAGACGTGTCGACCGCGTCTATCTTATTTCTGGTCTCATTACACAAGGAGATAGCTGAAAAGACTGTCGCGCGCCAGGCAGCACGCTGCAAGAACCATAACAAGGTGACGCACTCTGAAGTGCTTCTGAAATCCAGTAAATACAGGATGTAACACTTCCTGAATTACAAGTTGGATTTTCTCACGCTCGCAACGAACCGACCACAACAATGCCAGAGACCTGAGAAAAGCCACCAAAAAAATAGAATAAAAGCAACGCAAAAAATCTGAACTCCAAATTTAAGACTTCAGCATTTTCATAAAACATCGTTATGAAACTGAGACGGAATGCAAGTTACGCTGATGATTGTCGTGGCTATCAAAAACACAAACACAACACTCAAAACAAAGGGTGGTGAAACTAGTGAACATGTGCAAAAGGTTTTCGCCTGTGGTCCATCACAATCAAAGTGAATGCGAAATACGTAAGTGTGAATGCGAAATACGTGAGTTAGAAGTATGTCACAATTAAGCCCAGACTCCGTCAGGAACAAAAAGCAAACTCAAGAAGGCACAGCGGTACGTTTAGAAGACTTGCGAAACAACATGCTGTGTATGCATGAGATGGAGTGTTGCTGGTTAGAACGGCTACAGTCAAACATTTCATTGGGTCCTGCGCATAAAAATCATTAAAAACAGCAACACCACACTGCTTGCTGCAGAGTTTTCTTGTAACTAAACCAGCTGCTGTCCTTTTGTTTATCAAACTCACACTGTGTAATTATACCTGGGAAGCCACAAAGAACTAACAATGCTACACCTGACAGAAAAATCCGGGTATTCGCAGTTTTGAAATGAACTGTCCTTTCCCATAATTTTTGTTACTGGGAATAACTGTCTTAAAACATTGTGACACTATGCTAAAATGCACCACTATTTCAATTGTGATGTAGATGTTTGCAGAAAACTTTTGTGTAGAGCATAATCTGGCAGCAGATGTCATAAGGCACTGCTTCGAATGACAGAAACCATGCTAAGATTTGTGTTTTGAATGGCTAACTTCAGCATTTAAGCTATTTCAACAGTGATATTCACATTTTCAGGGGAGGTATGTTTGGTGCTATGTGAAATTTTCAAAACCAACAGCATGGAGTAAGTGATGTTACACACAGATAAAACAACAAAAGAGTCTAATAATGAAGAAAAACAGGAACAGCTAATAGCCAGTGCAATGAAAAGCATATCATGGTTGGTGATACTAATTCAACATGCAATACCAGGGCCAGTTCTAGGAACCGTAGGGCCAAATTGCAAGTATTTTAGTGGGCCCATATCCAACCCTTATTTAAGTCTGCAAAAAGTAAATGAGAATGAAACATGTGAATAAGTGGTAGAGCAAATTATACAGGACTGCGTAAGATTAGGGGCTACAACATTCTTAATGTATCGCTGACCTCATGTATGATTTACAATTTTTAGTAATGTGTCTAGTCAGTTCAAACAAGAAATGCCAGTGGGCACCTGAGCAAATGTATTTCTTCCATTTATAATTTGGAGTTTTTGTAGAAATTGTTTAAAAAATCTTGATCATTTACACAAAGGTCTGCAAAATGATGGATATGTAAAAACAACAAACTTTTTATCTACTGGACTGGCAAGCAATAAAAAAGTGTGTTAAGAAGGTAAAGAAAATTTCAGACTAAAGCTTAGATATACATTTTATTCACATATATAAGATTGTGACAAATTTAGCAGTAGCAACGAAAATTCCTGGAATATATCACTTCTTGAAAGTGGATGATAACAATGTCACTTGGTTAATGATCTGCAACATGATTTGTTACATTTAATAAGATATTTTTGTTCAATTAAGAAAAATCCTGGTTTTGCAGTAGTCAGTGAAATGTGAAAACTAGCTCTTCTGTAATTTAAATACAGCTGTTAATGGAAACAAAGAAGATTGAGTCTCACCTGTAACTAAATAAGAGCAGAAACATACATTTGCACATGTTTCTTGCAATGAAAATAACTTACAAGGGAATCAAGTTGTTTTTATTTTGTAGTAACAATGACATGCTTGTTAAAATTTAGTATTATAATAATTTTTAGCAAAAAATCATGCACATAACAACAGAGAAAATCATGCACATCATACCATAAACATGATGGACTGGCATTTCCATGTCGATGTATATCCTTTTACACCATAAAACCTGCTTGAAACATCTTAAAGCACCCTCACCATGGTTACACATTGCACAAATGAGTAACATGTATTGTACCTTCCAATTTTTTGTTATTCACAAAAAAACATCATTGAACCAATATTGTTACTTGTGATTTTGCATGCTATGCAGTTGAACTTGAATCCAGAAGCGTATCCTTTTCAGTCAAGATGTTTAGGCACAAAATAACTCAGAAAAAAAGGGAGTAAGGTAGCTTTTTATCAAGCCCATCTGTGCAAAGTTACATTATGCATTGCCATCTGCAAACTCTGCTTTCCTTGAAACATTTGTACCTTTGTTTTTTAATGTTTGGTTTAAAATACCACCATACCTAAACAAGGTGGCATGTCAGTGTTACTCATCCAGCATCCAATCAGCTCAGGGGCAGCCCTGAACAACATCACTCCACATTACTGATTGTCAAAATTTCCTCCTTTAGGGCCAAGTGTTATAAACTTATAACATGCCAGCACGACAATGCAATGCCCTAGCCCAGCAACCAGCAGCTATTTAGATCCTCTAAAATTGCTCTCTGGATTTGGCAAAACTTGGAATTTTAAATTTGTATTTTATAATTGTTAGAAATAAGTTGATTACAATTTAGCCAATGCCCTGTCAAGTCCCATGAAAAATAAAACAGTATCAACGTTTTGTGGCTCCACTGGTCATATATCTGCTGGACGATAAAGCTGAGGCTCTTTTATTCAGGGTTGAGAAAAAAAAACCTTTTATTCAGGGAAGGCTCTTTTATTCAGGGTTGAGAAAAAAATGTTTTTTAAAAAAACAGGATTTTTTGAAAAGAAGCAAGATTTTGTTCTTTTTTCAAAGAAAACATAAAAACCCCATTCTGAATCATTTTTATCCATCATGCAATATCACTATTTTCAGAATTACACAATAATAACTTGTTATACCTATTATGGCTTTCAAAATTGAGGGTAAAGAAATGTACCCCATCTTTGATTTCACAATGTGCTGTTGGTCAGTTCACTCCTAAATGGTAAGGCTTGGCAAGCATGTGCACAGCAAACAGAGAAAAACCACTCCAACACAAAGTCTGCAGTTTCATGTCAAGTTTACGTGCATGCCCTGCTAGTTCAGCATCTATAGAGTGTATTTTTTCAATATATGATTTGGTATGTTCCAAAATCAGAAAAAGTTTAGATGTAGAGAAGGCAGAAAAATTGGTTAAAATATACCGATTGTGCAGAGCTGAAGAAGACAACCATTACAATTTACTCAAACTGTTCGATTTATTCTTCTCTTTTTTTTCAAGTCCTTTAAATTTCGTTGTTGTTTGTTTGAGTGAAAAAACAATTACAAATGACTGTATGAGTATCCTGCTTGTTTTATTTTTTACTTCTTAAGTAGATTTGTAAAGGAAAAGTAAAGAGTGGGTTTTTCTTGTTTTTTTTAAATGGGCTTTTTTGAAAAACCCTTGTGGGTTTTTTTGGGTCGAGTTTTTTTACAACAACCCTGCTTTCGTTAGAAGTTGCCAATCCCTGCCCTAGTCAAACAAGTATTAGTTGCAAAAAGACATCATGAGACCTGTGCCACATCACTATCTGCAACATTCACCACATACAGCACACTGGTTAGTTGACAACACTCGTGAATGATGAAGAACCCAACCAGCAGATGGCATATTCTGGTGTATTTTTTTATCAAACAACACAATTTTTTTATCAATGACTTCTTATAAAATTGCAAAAAGTTAAAACTGACTTCCACAGGTGAAGTTTCCTTTACCTTTCTAACTGCATGCTTTGTTCTTTTCTGGCAAAAAATTAAAAAATTGCTTTTGCATGTAAGGAGCACATGGTATTTTTTCGAAAGTTCATTGCATTTTATTTTCTGATTGAATAACACTTTCAACAACACTAGCTACATTGTCAAAACTAAAAAAGTATAGGGGAATTGCAAGTATGAACATACAGGCTTATCAGTTTTTTTTTAAACTGGGTGACCATGCCACATATTTAGAAAACAGTTTGCACTACAGTAGTTTTAGACAGAAGCAGCATTTTCAGCAATGCTCCTAAATTATGATGTTGCGACTTTCCAAACATGAAAAAGCAATACAAAAACAGTATTAATGGTAAATATTTGAAAACCATGATAGATACCAGTTGTGACCCAGCATTCCCGCGCAACTGTGTTGATCACCCAGCAGACTGCAATCTCTTAAAAAATATAAAATTATTAAATTCACAATAATTCAGCCATCAACTTTAAACCACGATAGAAATTTATGAAACTGTTGAGGGATGCCCGACAAGACACCTGTTTTACAGGTTTTTTTTCAGTGTCCCAACACCTTAAATTTATTTTTGCATGAAATTGTTTAATGTTTGCGCCAATAAACTCTCTCTCTCATTTGTTAATATGTCGTAAAAAGGATTAGCAGTTGCTAACCAATCAGCTTGAAGCTTATTACTGTTGTTGATAAATACCATTCTATTGGAAAGAAACACAGAACAACAGGCTTCAGAATAAATGGTATATACAGACTAGTGTCCAGTTGTTCAACTATATCAGGGGTTCCCAACCGGTTGTACGCGAAGGTCTTCCAGGTGGTACACAAGTAACTTCCATTTTTTCAAAGTATCGGGCTTTGTTTCTAAATAAATAAATTTTCCTCTAGCGTGCTATTCCTATTGTATCGCAACATTATGACTTTCGACATGCTGTTAGCAAATTTATGCCACGCATCAACCACTTGGTGGAAAGCAAAAAAAACAAATATCTCATTAAATTTAGTTGTGGACTTTTATTGTTATTCTAATGTAGATTATTCTTCTGTAAAAAATAAGATTCGAACCAGTTAGTTGTTCTGGAAGAAGTGGTACATGTTGACACAATATGGCGTGCCTAAGTGGTATGAGAACGTGAAAACATTGGGAACCCCCGAACCATATAAATCAAATTAAATTTCACTAGTCACTTGTTTTGCATCCACATCAAAAAATAAACATACCTAAACATCAATATTTATCAACAAAATACTGGTATGCCACTATGATCCCACGTATTTATTATAATGTTTGTGATTCCAGTGAAATAACTCAATTTTAGATAAGCAAGAGGTCCCAGAGAAACAAGCCTGAGTGTTGTCCACCAAATTCCATGCATGTGCCATATTTCTTCACACTACAAAATTTTAACAGCCTAAAAGCATTTATGCACTTGTTTTTCCAGCCTGTGATTTCAGGCTAATTGCAACACCAAAACAGAAGGTAACCAGGTGAAATGTCGATCAAGCTGACAGTCAAAGAGCAAAAGTTAAAACAGCATTAAAATTTTATTAATACTATCATGTGCTTGTACAAAACAAGATCAAAATGTAACCAAAGTGTTTCAAGCTATTTGTACAGACAAATTATATTCCATGGCAACTTACTCTTTTTTTTTAAAGCCCTGATTTCTTAACAAATCATCAGCATAGGGGTGGTTAAACTACAGCCAGATCTGGGCCACATCTGGCCTGCCGACCAGTCTAATTCAGAGCCCAAATATCTTGCACATTTTTTCAAGCACTACATTTCTGACTGTGGACAGGGCAACAGCATTGGCTGCTGTCTGTCTCTTATTGACTTGTCTACCGCAGCAGAACTTAGCTGCAAGCAGCACTATAAAAGTATTAATAAAATGGTGTGATTTTATTGTTATTATTGTACTATGATACATTTTTTTTAAATCTTTTTGAACAGACTATGTAAATAGCTCTGAATCCAGCCCTCCAGCGGCCAGGCAGTCACAAATTCGGCCCTTGGGTCAAAAAGTTTGGCCAACCCTGCATTAACAAGAAGCTCAATAGCCCAAGGATCTAAAAGCCTAAAGAACATAAATATGACAACACATTAAACACATAAATAATTACTAACAAAGTAATATTTTATCAAGCATTGTCCATGCAAAATTTTCAAAACATATTTTTTTTGTAACAGCTCAGGCTACAGCTATTGTTCACATTTTCTGCAGTCAACCACCATATAATCATACAACATTCTTAATTTTGGCTTAAACAGTAATAATGCAAAACTGTCCATTCAGATCATGTTTTCAAAAACATCAACTTTGTATCATCTATATAACTTGCTGCATACCAAAAATAAAATGGCTAAGTCAATTGCTGTTTCCAGTACCGTATTTTCGGACCATAAGGCAAACTGGATTCATCGCAGTATCAAAAATTGAATGCTAGCTGCTTTTTTCATACATAAGGCGCACCGGCTTATAAGGTGCATTAAATGAAGCAAAACTTAGATTACTCAAACTGTTTTCAACTCTTTCATAACAACTCCCAAGTGCCAGAGTCACAACTGGGAGTTTAATCTGTCATTGCATACGAGGGAGTTCAACCCTTTCAGTCCCACATGCGCCACTTTTCTTGCAGAGCTTTGTGCAGACTAGAAGATTTGGCGCGTCTTTTGAGACTTTTACCGGGTCTATAGAGCATACCGGACCAGAAAAATTCCCGCGTAAAGCCACGTGCATTTAGGCGTTTTTTTTCCGAAAATCCCTGAAAGCAGCCGGACGCCAAAGTGTTAAGATCCGCAGGAGCCATTTAAATGACATACAATTTTTTTTAGTTTAGCTGTTTTTTGGTCACATTTCGGGACTTTTAAGGGTCCGAATAGGTTTTTAGTGTTCCTGGTTCCAAGATTAGGGTCAAAAAAACTTAAAATTAATTTGGGAAATCCCCCAAAAGTATTGAGAAAAGCCCTTTATCAATTAGCTATTTTTTGGCCTAACTTTTGAACCAGAAACGCTAGAAACTCAATCAAGAGCTCTAAACACGTCTATTCTGCCCTAGAATCCAAAAATACTGCAAGCCAAAATATTGGCACGTGGGATCGGATGATGACGTTATATAATTAACCAAAAACATGCCCCTGTCATGATCCCATTAGCCCAAAACCACCAAACCAAATTTAAAAAATTCTTTTTTTATTCCAAACTATATAACGCCACTAGTCATTACAAGGTTTGGACAGCTCTCTAGCTCAATCTGCTGCCAAGTTATGGCTGGCCAAAGTTTGCCCTGAAAGCACAAATTATGCTTTTTCTGAAAAGTTTTGAATTAGGCCATAAACTGGGTTTTTGACCTATAATTTTGGCTACAGATATGGTAGCAAGTCAATCCAGAGCTCTATAGACGCAGATTTTGACCTCGTTTTCAACAAAACTTTGAGCCAAAAGAGTGGGTTAATGGACTAGGGCCCAGGGCCGGCCAAAATTTCCAAAACATGCCTTCTTTATGACGTCACCTCCAGAAATCCCCCCACCAAAAACGAAAAACTTTTTTTTTCTATTTTGACTACAAGACTTGCTGAATCTGTGGATGGTTTGCATAGCTCTTCAGCTCAATCGCCTGGCGAGTTATAGGATTGCAAAGCTCTGCAAGATTTGGGGCTTTCGCAGGACTGAAAAGGTTAATCTGTCACACGTGCCTAATTCGCTAGACACGAATAGAATAAAAAAGATGTGCCCGTGTTTGATTTGGTGTGTGGCAATGTAGTCTGGAGTCCTGCAGAGTAATATGATCTGTGGTACATGCTAGCTACTCTGGGACATTGCTCATTGCAATTGTTGTTGGTTTATTGTGTAATGCAATGGTCTGTTTACACAAAAATCATAACTAGCAATTAAATAAATAGCACCGTTTACCACTTAAAATTGTTTCAAGATGAGGAAGCACAACCAGATTCATACATTATGCACACCGCATTATAAGGCGCACTTTCGATTTTTGAGAAAATTAAAAGATTTTAAGTACGCCTTATGGTCTGAAAAATACGGTATACACCACAAAATTGTAACATGTAAGATGATCAATACATGCACCTATAGCATTTAAATCAACTTTTTTTGCAAACCAATTGCAATCTGAAATTTCAGTGTTCCATTGTTCCACCACAACATAAGTTCTGACAGCTGCAAAAGCAACTTAAGTAAAGAACAGATTTTGTCAATTTGTTATAGAGTGCCAAAAAGCTGCTTAAACATCAATTATGTGATTTCCTAGGCCAATGAAGGTAGTTTAGGAATAACAATCATCCTCAGCAAGCTGGTGCCTTTGAAGATTTCTCCACCACATTTCACATGATCTCTCAACTGGCTAGCGTTTATGGAAAACGAAAAAGTGTTTTTTTCTTAGCACTACAATATGAAATATAGCATAAGCTGCTTCAGATCAAAACATTGTCTGCTTGGCTTTAAAATAGTTATGAAACCTTAGCAGAGTTTAAGCTGGGTTTGCACTTTCTCAGTCATGTTCAAATCCTTGCATAAACAGACTAAACCACAATAGATACCAGTTGCAAAAAAAGCACTCTTTCGTAACTGCGCTGATCATCCACCAGACTGCAACGCCTTTCAAAATTGCAACCCTATCACAATGTTGAAGTCACCAATGTTCCAGCCATCAACTCTAAACAATGCAAGAAAATACCCCAACTGCCAAGGGTTGCTCGATGAGACAACCTGGCTAACAAGTTCTTCCAGTTTCCCAGTGCTTTAACCTTTATTTGCATGAAAGTGTCCAATATTTATGCTGATAAAATGAACTCCACTCAATAATGAAACAGCAAACAAAATACATTGAACAAAACTTGCATAGCCAAGTGGGACTATCACGGACAAAAAGGTAACTATTACTATCCACGGCTAAGGTTGAAATCACTGTGTAAGAGTAGCATTGACCATTTATTAAACATTAGTCAATGCTTCATTTTTTAAGGAAATAACTTTATTATTAGTAGAGATCAACCGATGTGACTTTTGGAACCGATACGATAATCAGCCATTCATGGACCGATAGCCGATACCGATATTTCAAAAATTTTTAAATCTTGTTTTCTGCTTTATTATCAAAAATATAATGTAGTTTATGCCTTACCTTTTTTGAAAAACTCCAAAAATCAGGATTTGTGAGCTAAAATTTTTCAAATTGCAGCAATTTCAATATTTTGCTATGATTTTTAATTAATCTGATAAATGATGATTTTTTTTATTTGGTTGCGATGGCCAACGCATGCTTCATGGTCCATGTTGTATGCTTGTTTATGAAAACGTAACTGCTAGTGTTGCTGCAAGATAACTGTCTTGACTTGGTTCATTGTGCTTTTTTGCGCAAGTTGTCCAGATGTGTGAGGAATACAACAACACCTACTGAGGCTGATAAAATCAGCCATTTTGGCCAATACCGACACATCGGTGAAACCCAAATATCGGCCCGATATGGCCCATCTTTAATGATTACCATGGAACATATTAATGTAAGCCAATGTTAAATTAAAATTCGAGGACTGATTAGAAAATATTATCATAGGAGACTGACCATAACTGATGTCTCAAGACCTTAGAAAGTTACTTTTACGTGCATAGAAACTTATGAATTTTCCACATTGATTCATCATCCAACACAACAGGGTTCCACATTCCTAACTAAAAACCAGTACATTAACATCTTCGGCATCAGTGTACAATATATTCATAATTCGAAAGCCCACATTTAGCCTACATTTTCGCACCACTTTTCAGCTCCATAACTCGCCAGTCAGTTAAGCTAGAAAGCTGTTTAAACCTTCAAAAGATGAAGAAAGTCTTTTAGTTAGCATTAAAAACATTGGAAAGTTTTGAATTTGGGTTTTTTGTGAGTTACATCATAAGCAGGGTACGTTTTAGGCCATTTTGGATGAGGTTACCTGGCACTGGGTGCCAACCGCAAGAGGGAATTTTTTGACAAGTTTTTAGTGGAAACTAGGTTATATAATCCATGTCTTTGGAGGCCTTGATTGGCTTTCTAGCAATTCTGGTTCAGAAGTCAGGCCTAGAAGCAACAAAAAATTGATAATTAATTAACTAGGAAATTAATTGATTAATTTGTTGTTTTTAGACCATAACTTTTCAACCACGAACAATAGGCTCAGGAAAAAATTATACTGTAGCCTATGCAGGTTAATCCACACAGTTTGCAAGGTGGGTGCAAGAATCACCAGAGCATTGTGTGCTGGTACAGGGCAGATGTGGGTTCAACTTAATGTGGGGCAAGGTGGGCGTGGGATAAGAAATTATTTGTGCAGGTAACTGAATGTTACTCAATGCATGTGGAAGTGACATGATCATGAAATTCAACGCTACAGAGAGTTTATGGTAAAAGGGTGTAGCGACATCCTCCAGTAGTGGCAAGACCACAAATTTGAGCTTCCAGCACTCAGTGACCTTGCAAGAAATACATTCTGCTGATGGAAACTAGCGCTGCTAGTGAAAAAGTGCTTAGTATGCTGGACATGTTGTGAATAGCAAAAGAATAAATTTAAAGATCTGGGCAGTGCTCTCAAACCCTTCAAGTCATGCAGAAGCCGCTTTAACCCTTTCGCAACTACTGAGACACCTGTATCTCACTTCCTGTCTCAATATGACTAATGGCAATGTAGTGTCCCACAAACAATGCATATGTCTTTTCTTCCATATTTTTGCTACAGCTGATCATTTTGGCAATGAAATGGATCATGTAGCAACTGTTGCATTTTTTAACAGTTTTATTCAATGTCAGCTGACATTCCTGTCATGTTGTACAGACGATGTGGCAGTTTTACTCTCTTTCTTTTTTTGGAAATCCTAGGCCAGTAGCTTTTAACCTTTTGTACTTACCTTACCCTTTTATCAAACAGGCCTGTCAGATCTACCCCCAATTCATTAAATGGTGCCCATTTTGGAAAACACAAAATTAATAAAATCTTACATTTTATAATGTAATTTATAAAAAATTTATTAAAAAAATTACATTGGCTGCAATTTTATGGGCTGGTAAATTTAACCCATGAAAAATGAAATTTACCCCAGGTTAAGAACCACTCCTACTCTTAGGCAGTAAGTTGACAGTGACTGCTCAGCATTGTTTGGCAGCCTGCTCGTAGATATGCATGCTGCTTTTTATCACTGCATTGGTAAATTGTAAGTTATCAAAAGAAAGCAGTTCTTCACACACATACCTTTGCTCAGCTAGATTTATTGTACGTATCACACAAAAATATGATAATGACAAATTTACAAGCCATTTATCATTATGCATGTTATATACTTAGTGGGGCCTCCGATTTTCAAGGTGAACAATTAGTACAAAATTTTGCAACTTCCCTACAAATAAATTATTTATGTAAAAGTGAAGCCAGGCAAAGAGCCAAATGGAGCTGGCAAAGCAAAGGAGTGAGACAAATGATCAAGAGGTGAAAGACCGCGGAAGCGCACATTTGTCATGACACATGTTGCATCTCAATTCCCAATTGAAGTCAAAACTTGTAGAAGGGCTGGGTGTGCAAAAATCCTAGTAAAACAAAGAGATCTTGTGCACAGAATGGGCATACTGTAGCATACCGATACTTCATAGCCTGCATTACAATTTATCATATAAGCCAAATTTTATACCTTTTTCACACATTTCGTAGAGATTTTGGCGATTAACCGGCCCCTCAATTAACCGGCCGGGTTCAACAGGGAGGTACATTCAATTATTTAGTCTAAAATCTACACGTTTTACAGTGGAAAAAAAAACTGTTTCGTTTAGCATTTAAATTGTTTTGTGGCTAAGCTTGTTCTCATAGTTCATACTAGTTTCATTTTTTCGTTCTTTTTTCTTTAGGTTCTTTTAAGTGTGGTGTAGGTGGTGGACGGTGGGCACCCTACAATAGATACTTTTCTTATCCGGCCAAGATTTTAGAAAAAGGTTGCCCAACATGGCCGGATAATCGAGGATGCACTGTAAATGCAAAAGATAAACCCTAACCTCAATGCTAACCGTAGCGCTTACCTAACGCTAGCCCTAACCCTGAACCAAACCCTAACACCAACTCTAAACCATAACCCTAATGCTAACCCTAACTTAGCTGTAACACTAAGACTAACAGAAACCCTAACACTAACCCTGAAACGCTAACCTAACCCTAAACCAGGGTTGCCAGATTTATTTTTTCAAAAAAGGCCAAACCTTCAGTAACAAAAGGCCAAAAACGGCCAACAAAATTGCTGAAAAAAGCCAAACGCACTCCATTAAATTAATATTAAAAAGGTCAAAAAACAAGGGGTCTAGTGTACAATACAATTCGCCCTCCCCAACTTCCCGGGTGACAACGTCATTGATGACGTCATCGATTGAAGTTGGTGGTGAAAGAAGGTCGCACACCACATTTGGTGATGACGTCACTGTCACGTCATGAGATACATTTTGTCAAAGTTGCTGGCCTATACGTATCTGAGCGCATTCATTTCGGCTTGCTCATACTGCGTACCACAGCAGACATAAGTGTTAAGTATCCAAGCAAGCAGAACCATAATTATCCAGGCAAGCAGAACCTTTTTCAAATAAATAGTGAAATAAACTCCTCCAAGATGTTTGTTCAATGGATCGTCGTACCTAATTTTGAGCTGCAGATTGCTTATACCTAATACGGCCTAGCAGAGATGGCTTCAGATCCGGAGATCGATTCCAGAAGGATTCTGCGTTTGTTTTTGGAGCCGGAGTCAAGCATTTGTGAAAAAACGGACCGGGAACCGGTTTTATTTTTGGCAGTAACAGGAGTCTGCATGGTCTTTACAAACGTACGTCATTGCTTCAGTACAAAATAAACATTGCTGAATTGCAGTTGCATCGATGGTTTCCAGATACTGAAAAGGAGTCGGATTCTCAAATTTAAAAAAATTTCGAACCCAGGTCCGGTGTCAAACGAAATTTCTGACCTCTGCGAAATTTCTGACCTGTTGCTCTTTGTCAATTATTTTGCTTCTAAGAATAAGAAAACAAAGTTTGGAAATTACTTTTTGCTGTGTGTTGTCTAAATTAAACATTTCGATTGGATGTCAAGTACCCACAACAAGCTAATAGTACCGGAATAACTCAAACCACTGAAAAATTTTGGACATAGTCTCAGAGCTCAATTATTTTTCTTTATCTCGCCTTAACCCGAACCCCAACCCGACACACTTACCTAAACACGAATCCCTAAGCCCTAACCATCGGTTTTCTCAGTGAATTTGACATGTAGAAAACTACTATGTGCATGAATGCAAGGCGTGAAGTCAGAAATTCGCTTGACACCGGATTCAAAACTTTGGAACAGGAGCGGAGTCGGAGTTTGAAAATGTTATTCCGGCCACCTCTGCTGCCTAGTAGGGTACTTAGCTTGGTTTGCAGTTGGTCTGCCAAGATTGTTGTGTGATTGCCTGATTGGCATGTTGTCTTACAAGCTGGATAACAACTGATCAGACAGATAGCGAAAACTTTGATGTTCGATCTGCAGTTAGTCAGCCTCCGGGTGAAACTTACTATGCGATCTATCATACAATGCAATTCCTATCATTGCCTTGCAGCAGGTAAATCTGGTTATAGTTTATAAATTATCTCCGGGTGCTGGTGTTTTGTTTTGCAATTGTTAGTGTACTTTTAAATCACCCTGCATCTTTGCTTTGCAGCTGGTAAGTGGTTAGGCTGGGTATTGTGCACTTATTCCCCAGGTTTTCTGTTTAGCTGGTCAGTGTAGGTATTGTGTAATTTACTCCCAATTTTCTCTGCAGCAGCTCTGTCTGACCAGCGTACAAATCCCCATCAAGTCTTGGAATGGAATTTTTTACAAAAACCAGCGTAGATTTTGTCCCTCAGTATTACTGTAAACATTCTTATTTTCTTTGAAGTATTTGGTCTTAAAATATAGGATAACAATAAACGGAGGGACGGCGGGCCGAGCGGGCTGGAGGGCCGTGTTTCCGATTCAAAATGATGAATTTTTGGCGGGCTCATCAATTAGGCGGACCGGCCCGCCCTGTTGCATACTATAGCCCGTCACCCCGCATAAAATACAATGCGCAGCCCACGGACCTACCCTATTGTTCTTCCCATCATAATGTGCACCATGCTGGCCCACCCTTTTCTGCAGCCCGCAGTCCACAGGCCAGCCGAAAATTCATGTTTTTCAATTGTGAACATAGCCCTTCAGCCCACCTGGCCTGCCGACCCTCGGTTTAGTGTTACTCTTTTTCATGTACCTGACACTTATTGAAATTGTTTTCTGCTAATATTACGGCAGTAGTTGGTGGATATCATTCTTGGACAACAAAAGGTGTGACTGATTTAAAACATTGAAATGTGAAGATTTTGAAGCATGAGAAATCTGGCAAACGTTTCAGCATTCAAGTGGACCCTTAATTTTTTGGTAAGGTGAACATTGCAGCTGTAATTTGTTCAGGATAGCCTACAAGCTTTTACAGGAAAAGCATAACAATCCAGTTAAAAAAAACAAATTTTGTATAAAATCATAAACTGTTTGATCATTTGGGAAAATTTAAACTTCATTTGAAAGAACAAGATGAAAGTACCCGCTCAAAGAAAATGGCTGTAGCCTAGGTCTGCTGCCATGACACGGTTTGAATAAAATGCTAAGCTTTGTCATATCAATATTAATACCTTAGTAGTCGAGCGGAAAGTTCCCAGTTTAGTATGCGAGTGGTCCTGGGTTCGACCCTCGCCTTTGGTGGCACTGGTGATGCGTCATGCTTTTGATGGGAAAGATTGGGTTAATTCTTTTGTGTTCGTGTTTATGGTTTGGGTTCGGTTTAATTAAACTGAAGTGAATATTTTCTATGTATCAATAAGGACAACTGAAAACTACCAGTTTGATAAGTTTAGGACTGCTGGAGTGACTGGAAATGCCATTATAAACAGCCAGGGGCAGGGCGACAATCCTGTATGTTCAACCAGAGATTAAATTTTGCAGCCCTCCCGGCCATTTTCACCACGAGCCGACACTGCTGCACAGTACAAAACTACGAAGCTTACCACTATTAGCGGTCACTGTCTCGCAGCATTTTCTTCCAAAAATATCTGCGTTCTACAGTCACATGCGGCAAAATGCCTACGACCGTAACTTGAAGTGAACCTTTGAAGATTTGTTGCCTTGTTATTGTTACGCAATAAAGAGGAACGATCGAAAAATCCGCTCACAAGCTTTGCAACCTGCATCTGCAGGCGAAGTAGCGAACATGAGTAAACTGCAAGCTCAACACTTCATGACACCAGAACAGCGAACCTTCCTCTTGTGCAGTGTATCATACAGGCAAACGAACTGCTATTGCAAGTATTAAATCAATTAATCGAAACTGAACTGCTGTTTTCAGGTTTTCCGAACGTTTTTGGTTTTAGACCAAATTTCTAGGGATGCAAACGCCCGTTTCTCTTCTCTGCGGACGCCCACGGTTATAGATGAACTTGTGCCTCTTTTCATACAGCATAAAAATGCGTGGCTTGCCGCTATCACCAGCCAGTCACTGTCTTGCTGCATTACCTGTCACGATGTCTGCATTCAATAGCAGTGCTGCCACAGGCTTCTCTACAAAATCATTCGATTCACAAAAATATTCACTAGATCTGAAACAAATTGACTAGGTTTAAACATTTTTGTCGAAGTTTACAGTTGTGCTTGAAATGTTTCAGGTATTTACTTTATCACCCCAAAACCTTTTCATCATTTGCAAGTTTGTTAAAATAGATCATGCTGAAGCTTGGAAAATGTCGTACCAACAATCATCAGGAGCTGAAAACGACACCACACACGGATTATTTTAGACTAATCTGCCTAACATTTATATAATTATTTTTAATGCAGCGTTCCTGCAACGAAATGAAAATAGCGTCATGGTCAATATTGCAGCGATAAACTATGCTAAAGAGAAAAAGGTTAGAAACTCAAATTAAAAACACTTGTATGTTCTGTTGGTGCAAATTTCCAAACAACCATTCACGTAATTAATTGTTTACCAATTGAAAACGGCTCAAAAGTTAGAAAAAAGACAACCGATTTTCTTCAAAATATACTTTGCAAAAACTCACTAGACTGCATTGAAAAATGACTAGATCATTAGGCCAGTCTAAAAATTACTATGCGTGGCACCAGTGTTCAAAAGCAACAAGCGGTAAAACGCCTTCTATCGTAACTTGAAGCGAACCTTTGAAGATTTGCTGCCATGATATTGTTACGCAACAAACACCAACACCAGAAAAATTTCGCTCCCAAGTTTGGCCGCGCAAAGGAGTGAACACGAGTGAACTGCAAGCTCACAACTGCATGACACCAGAACAGTGAACTTGGCTGTTGTACAGTGTGAGTGTCATACAGGAAAATACAGTGGCATTGCAAAAATTTAATCAATTGATCGGAATTGAGCTACCAACTTCATGTTTTCTAGAAAAACTTGACGCTTAGTTTCGATCTCAAGGGAGGAAATGTCCGTTTTCCCCCTGCGGACGCCCATGGTCAGAAGTGATGACGAAATTTTTTTGAAAAATGTCCGCAAAATACACAAATTTTGAAGTCTCTAGTCTCGGTCTCGGAGTTTTTGATGAAGTCTCGGTCTCGGTCTCGTCTCGAAATTTTAACCAGGTCTCGGTCTCGAAGCTGACAGTCTCGACTACATCACTGTTCCTTATTGTAACCTGTCCATACGCTCATCTCTTCAACTTCATTTGGTGTCACCATGCATCTGTTTGGGAACATCTCGTCCATGCAACCCACCCTACTATGGTCTGTGGGTAAATTTATATCTCTTCACGACTTCATATATAAATATTGTTTTCTGCCCTTGATACTTGTTTTTGCAATGGAATATTGTGTTAAATGCATTGCTCTCTGCCCCATAACCCTTATTGTTGCTCGCTACCTTCACCTGTTTATCTGTACATGTATCAACTCTTCACCCATTGCTTGCCCACCATCATCTGTCTAACTGTTATGTTGATGTCCATTGTGTTTTTGTTTTTTTATTTTACTCTTTCTGTTTTGGTTTCTACATTATTTCTAACCTAATGCTAATGGGTCGTTTATGCTGTCTTTGGGTTGTTACTTGCTGCATTTTTTTCTTGCGGTTATAATTCTGCTGAAAACATAATCGCTGTTAATTGTTACAAAACAACTGGTGCATTTTTGACACCCTAAGCGTACACTGGAAAGTTTGGAAAAAAAAAACAAAAGGGAGTCGCCAAAGTGAAAGTCGAACCAGAAAGCAATGGCATACCATCACCAGACGTGAAGCATAACCACTATGTTACGAGCAGCATGCCGATTGCATGACAAACTGACCTTTTTATTCGAATTTCGTCATGCCACAAGACCGAATCTTCGACTGGGAGCACAATAGCCCAGCCTATCTGTTGTGGCCAGAATCGTGGCGGAAAATAGACACTGCCTATTTACAAACTATAACCAGGTTTACCAGTTGCAAGGCAGTAACAAGTTTATTGGTTACGATACAAGATAGCAATGCAAAAACAGACACTGCTAATGTGGTACTCGCAACTAGGACGCCGAAAAAAACAATGATAGGAATTGCATTCAGCCATCAACTCCATCCTCAAGAGGTCATTGACCCACATCGGTCTCCCCTCTACCTTGGAGCCTGTCGGCCTGACAAATGACGGAAGGAGGCCGGATGGCCTGACTTTGGACCCTTGGTACATAGACCTGAGCCTAGTATGAGACGCAACAGTTGTGGACACTTTTGCTCAGGGCCACTACAAAGACTCTGCCAGACAGGCTAGTTTCTCAGCCATAAAAGCTGAGGACGCAAAATGCCAACATGACCTCCAAAGCAATTACCAAGACGTCAATGACTGACGACAACAATGACTAGCCCCTCCCAGACAAAATTATTGACTGCGTTACTGCAAAGTAATCCCATTGTTTTGAGTATGGCACAAGTGGTTCCACGTACGAAATACGAAATATAGAAGTAAGTATGAATATATTTAATATTTATCAGAATCTCGTCTCAAAACCCACAGAAAGCAGGCAAACAACCCCCTGGTTGAAAACCACTGCCCCAAACCCTAAACATCGTAAAAAAGCACAAAAAAGCATTCCAATCAAAGGTGTTATCTCTTCTAACTGAGCCAAAGCAAATGGTGAGAGCAGAATCAACGAACACTTGCATACCAGGTATAGGCTAAGACACTCACTAACCACTCAACTATGTTCGCGTTGCTGGTAGAACTCAACGTTATATGATATATGCACAAAGGTGGATACAGTTCGAATTGAAAAATTGTCTCAGCAGAGCCTTTGCCATTCATGGCAAAAATATACTCACATTTAGCAAATGGCCAAAATTGGCTTCGGTCCTGATCCAGTCCTATCCAGTCCTGATCCGTGCTAATCCCTGAAATTTACCCATGTTTTTACTTAACCTTTAAGTCCCGCGCCCGCCAAAACTTTGGCGCAAGTTTGCAACGCTGTAACTCGCCACACGATGGAGCTGGAGAGCTATCCAAACCATCCTCGGATTCAGCAAGTCTTCTGCTTGAAATAAAAAAAAAAAACTGATTTCGTTTTCGGTTTGGGGTTCGCTGGGGGGACCGCTGCAAGTTGGGGTGTTTTGCCTTTTTTTGGCCACCTTTACCTGGCCCTGGACCACAACCCATTGGGCCATTATTTTGACTCAACATTTTTGGGGAAACTAGGCCAAAATCCGCGTCTTTAGAGCTCTCGAATAACTTTCTAGCATATCGAGAGTGAAAATTATGGCTCATAAACCAAAAATTGACCAAAATTTCGCTCCCTTAAAAACCACTCTGGGGGGCATTTCTCCCCAGGCAATAACTCGTCGTCAGATTGAGATAGAGAGCTGTTCAAACCCTCTAAAGACTCGTGAAGGTTTGTAGTTTGCAATAAAAAAAAAACGTTTCAGGTTAGGGATGTCTGTTTTTTTAATGCTTATATAATGATAGCATGTTAATGTTTTTTTTTGCTGACGTCAGCATTTTTGCCCGACCTCCCTTTAAGACCTGCAGGAGCCACTTAAATGACACACAATTTTTTTTTTAGTTTAGCTTTTTTTTGGTCACATTTCGGGACTTTGAAGGGTCCGAATGGGTTTTATGCGTTCCTGGTTCCAAGATCAAGGCCAAAAAACATTAGAATTAATTGGGGAAATCCCCCAAAAGTATTGAGAAAAGCCCCTTACCAATTAGCTGTTTTCTGGCCTAACGTTTGAACCAGAAACGCTAGAAACTCAATCAAGAGCTCTAAAAACGTCTATTCTCGCCTAGAGTCCAAAAATACTGCGAGCCAAAATATTGGCACGTGGATCGGATGATGACGTCATATAATTAACCAAAAAACATGCCCCTGTCATGATCCCATTGGCCCAAACCCACCCAACCAAATTTAAAAAAAAAATATTTATTTTAACTACACGACGCCACCAGTCATTACAGAGTTCGAACAGCTCTCTAGCTCAATCTGCTGCCGAGTTATGACTGGCCAAAGTTTGCCCTAAAAGGGCAAATTATGCCTTTTCTGAAAAGTTTTGAATTAGTTCAAGAACTGGGTTTTTGACCCATAATTTTGGCTACAGATATGCTAGCAAGTCAATCAAGGGCTCTTTAGACGCGGATGTTGACCTCGTTTTCAACAAAACTTTGAGCCAAAAGAAGGGGTCAATGGGTTAGGTCCCAAGGTCGGGCAAAATTTCAAAAACATGCCTTCTTTGTGACGTCACCTCCAGAAATTCCCCGCCGAAAACGAAAAACGTTTTTTTTCTTGCTGAATGCGTGGATGACTTGAAATGCGTGGAAGACTTGCTGAATGCGTGGATGGTTTGGATAGATCTCTTGCTCAATCGCCTGGCGAGTTATAGGATTGCAAAGTTCTGCAAAAAAGGGGGTAAACCCGGGACCCAAAGAGTTAAGAAATGACCACACATACTCCTGCAGAAATGGAAAGCGACTCCGGATCCGTTTTTTCCGAAATTTTTGACTCTGGGTTCGGATCCGGGTCCGAGAGAAAAACGCAGAATCCTGCCGGAGTCCACTCCGGAAGTCAGGATCCGGTCCCACCTCTGATTTCAACATCCTTGATATAGCTGATTTTATGATGCATCACTAGTTTCCGGTTTCGTTTTTTTGTGTTAGTGCAGCCGCACATCTGTTCTTGCAACATGCGCTTCGTTTGAGCTTCGTCATTAATTGGCTGTTCAGGTGGATTGATCATAATGGGCCACACAAGCCCGTATTCGCTCTTTCCCCTTAGTGATAGTACATATAGCAGCCACATAATAAAAAACAAAAAGATTCTTGCGTACTTTATGCCCATTCTCAATTGTTGTGTAGTTTACAAATTTTAAACTGTCAACCCTGGTTGTCCGCTATCCCCGCTGCTTACCACCTGATTGACTGCTATTCGACGACACATTCGCGCAGCCTTGTATTTTTGCAGTTGTGAACTGCGCTGACGTAGCACTGAGTGTGTTCTACTCCCCTGTTTTAACCAAGCCCGTAGGCAGGATTTAAGTTTTGGGGGGCAAAATGCGTTTATAATGAGGCAAGATTTTTGTTTTTATTATATGTTTTGATCAAAATTTTCTGGGAACAACAAAATTTTGGGAGCACAAAAAACATTTGGGGAGTATTGCCCTCCAATTCATCCCCCCGTGGCTACGGGCCTGGTTTTAATGCGTTACCGGATACTTTGCAGTTATGAACTGCTCTGTTTTAGGAGACTGTTGATAATTTATGTTCATTATAGTGACACATTGTAGCTACAACAATGAGTAAAAATATGCACAGGGACGCCGGAGGGTAGAGGCATGGCGGGAGCATTGCCCTTCTGCCCTTTTAAAAGGAAGCAATGGAGGCGGAGGTGCCTTTTCATTATAGTATCATTGGTAATTTCATGGTTTATCAAGATCGACTTGAAACAAATTTATTGCAGCTATTCGGTCCTGCAGAAAATTCAGAATGATTTTCTATAATTTCTGTTATTATTTTTGAGGTCAACATGGTTGGTGAACAGAAACAAACATAATTGGTAACAATTTTTTTTTATAAGTTTCCATTGCTTTTCAACTCTTTTACTGCTCCCCTGCCCTACCGCTGCTCCGGCGTCCCTGAATATGCATGTTGTGCCAACAAACTTCGCCAAAATGTTGGTTTGCAAACGTGAATATGACGTCATGTTGTGACGTCACAAACAACGTATATCCAGTAACAAGACCACCATTCGCCACTGCTTAACTTTAGAATTTAGAAGGGAGGCATCCAATCAAGCAGTCGCCCCGGGCATCATCAGACCTCTGCACGCCACTGCCGTAGTTGCACATGCAGTGAAATGTTGAACCCAATGCCATATTTTTACAAGCATTCACTTCAGTCATGCGCAACTTTGCCGGAAGCAGTAGCCAATGCTTCGAAGCCCCAACTGTTTTAAGTTTGTCGCTAATGCTGAGTTTTTACTGAACTAACGTGGAACCGATCGATCAGGTCAAAAGCAACCTGAGCTAAATCTTTCCTAATGCTACTATAGCTTACTGGAAACAAATCATCCAAAATCAGTGCAAAACAGTGAGAAGAGCAGTTACTATCATCGTGTGCTGACGGAAGAGCTCTTGCGAACTTTTTCTTTTGGTCATCACTCATGCTAAATCAGCGAATAGAGGCAGTGGTAAAATGGTGATAGCTAGGTACTGCATCCCTTATTTTTTTCAAAAAAGAACAGCACTCCCACCAACGCAACTGGAAATTTAGCTCGCTACAGTAGCTCGCTACTGCCCAGCAGTGATGGAGTCTCGAGACTTGGTCTCGGTCTCGAGACGCGTCTCGAGACCCGTTTTTTGAAGTCTCGGTCTCGAAGGTCTCAGGTCTCGTCTCGGTCTCGAAGGATTTTGGTCTCGGTCTCGAGCTCTTCGTCTCGAGACTTTGCATTGTTTATTTTTTATGAAGTTTTTCAAGAAGGAGTTCCTTCAAAAAACGGTTTTAAAAATGATTGTTCAAAATTTAGCCGTTCAACGAGGTCAGTGGCTAAGCTTTCTTTGTTGTTATGTTGTTTGCGAGATGGAGAAAACAATTTGCCCTCTACGCCGTTTACAATTTATACTCAGTTCAATAAAAAATGTACATGCACCAATGAAACCGCAGCGCGTAATCTCTGCAGCGAGAGGCTGGGAGTACTTTGCTAAGTACTATCTTTGAACTGTTTTTTCCAAGAGTTTTGTTATGAAACCCATAGGCTTATTCAAAAGAGGTGGGAGAGTGCCAAAAAGTTTCTTTTTTGAGAAGCCAAATGAAACCACGTCTTCTTTTCGAAGTGCTTTTCAAACCACTCTGTTACAACACGCTGGTGAAGTGTTTTTATGTTCTGGGCAATGCAGACTTTTTTAAGTTCAAAAATGCCTCGGAACTCACAAAGAAAAGTTTTGCTCATAAGAGTTTTATACAGAAAGCAAATAATGCGTCATGGATGATCAGTCACTTTGACGTAGCCCACTGCTATAGGCTTTAGAGCCTGTCTGCGTTTTCTAACCGACATGCGGTGTTGCGAAAATTCTGTGTGTCAGCAAAAACGGAAATTTGGAACAGTTGTGAATATCAGTTTAATGTAAAAATACGGAAATTATGAAAAACTTGAAAATATAAAAGCTTGACAATAAAAATAGCAAATCTGGGGATCATACATAGAGCCATAAAATCAGCGGGAAGGCGCTACATCATTTCACTGCTAGTCAACTACACCGATAATCCTGAACTTCGCTCATTCCACTGCAGCATGCTGCATCCCAACAATGCCTGTCGAAAGGATCTAATACGAATTTCTTTTTATCAGAGAAAGAAAAAAAATCTTCAATACGAAGGCAATGGTTACCTGCAAAAGATCTGCCGCAGTTGTAAAAAAAGTGACGAACTACGAGCACCTTGCCCTAAGTAAGACAAAAAAAGCAAGCCCAAGTTGCTTCAGGGCTTCATTAGCCCTGTGCACTTTGTTGTTGCCATGGAAAACACATTGAATCCACGGCGCCAACTGATTGACAAGTAATGACAAAAAATAAAACTTTCCCGCTGAACCACAGCCTAGCACGTGCCAGCTATGCTATTTATTTAGCCATACATACATGCAAATGTAAAGAAAGCAAAAAAATAGGAAAAGTATTGACGAGAAGGGTGGCTAACAAGTAGATAAAGCAAGATCCATAATCGAGAATTAAAAACAAGACCCCTTTCAGTTACTGAGTATTTGATTATGATGTTCAAGATGCTTTATTATTCCTTATTGTTATAATAAGCATGATACATGATTTTCTCTCATTTTATATTTTTGTAAGCAAATGTGAGGAGTAGAAAGAGGAAGCACTGTTGTGGTCGGCCCCGGGCGACATTAACATCGCTACGCCACTGCAGTAGAGCATGCAGTGGGATATTACCTCGCTGGTTCAAAGTGTAAACCTAATTTGAGCCAAAAAAGTCTATTGCTCTAATAGGCCTAAATATTTTTTTCTTTGCGTCAACAGCAGAATCACGAGCAACATTTTTAAAACTTGTTTTCGACAGAATGAGTAAGATTGGATGGATGAAAATTTAGTTAAAATTTTGCGTTTTGAAATTCAAAGTAGTGCTTTCGTTTTGTTAAATCTCTAAATTTATAACATCTTAATTCGAAATCTTTGGAGAATTCTTACTCAATTACTTGTCGTGTGAGGAGAAAAGTAATTAGGAAAGGTGTAGGTAACGTTACAAAAAATGGCAAAGCTTTGTTAGCCACAATACACGAAATATGTGGCGAATAAATTTGAATGTCAGTGCAGATGCCCAGTGTTAAAATAAAATAAATGTAATGAAACAAGTAAGTGGTAGATAGTAAAAAACTTTAAAAGATTGTTATTTCATTGGCAAACAGAGGTGAAAGTAAGCCGGAACGCCGTTCCGGTAAAAGAATTATTGCCGGTGCGGCCTTCTGGTTAGAAATTCTAGTAGGTTGGTATTATGACGCTGACGCAACAATGGCGGTACCTGAACTTTACTAGAAACAGCTTTTACATCTTGTTTCCTGAACAAGGTATCATATGAATTCAAGGCAAATCATTTCTATCCGTCTCAACGTTCGTTTCAAAGGAACTTGTTCACTCACTAGCCGAGCACTTTTAAATACCGGTAAATAACTTAAACTCTAATTATCTGAAAATTCCCAAAAAGCATTGCGGCCCGCGGCCACATGCGGCCCGAGTCTTTGAGCCCCTGATCTAGACCTTTCGATAAGCTCAAGAAAAAAATGTAAGTCGCCCTCGATTGTCCTTGATTGTAAGCGGCGGT
>Ga0210059_1000039_pt1 | contig 93019 bp, 53 predicted proteins | sample Ectturendosymbi2_FD_188042 | JGI IMG/M metagenome (GOLD analysis project Ga0210059, IMG submission 188042) | Ecteinascidia turbinata endosymbiont from Florida, USA - Sample 2 (SPAdes) (version 2) | ecosystem: Host-associated > Tunicates > Ascidians > Unclassified | place: Key West, Florida...
ATGTGCCAAAATCCATGGGAACATGGACGTCGGAAGGGGGAAGGGGGGCCTTGTCCCCCTCTGGATTTTGAAAATTTCAGCAAAACTGGTTCTTTTCTTTGTTTCAGTTGGGAAAAAACAAATTTCCCCACTTTTGGCCCCCCCCCCCTGGAAAAGTTTTGGAAAAGTCTCCTGGTGGATCCCCTGGAAAAAATCCTTCCGACGCCCATGCCTGGGAAATGATATGTTTGCATAAACGCAACATCGTAACTTTTAACAACTGTTCAAGTCTGGAGACTAAGTCTCAAATAAAATCGTTGTCTCGGTTTGACTTTTTTCGAAAATTTGATATGTGGACCATTTACAGGGAACGCGGCAAAAGCGGCTTTAAATTTTATAAAACAGCAAACGCAATAAACATGCCCATCACATTGAACAGAATGGTTTACCTATGCACGCCAATAAGATGATACGCCGCGAAAATGATAAAGTTACACTACGCTTTAACAGAAAACCTCGTAGAATGCCCAAAATGCACAGGGTGTTGGCAGAAGCTGAAATTTGATATTGAACGAGTCCTCGGTGGAAATGAATGATCAGGACAAAGCTTTTATTATGCAAAGGATAGAGATTTCCTCCTACGTCTAATTGAAATACGTCTGCACAAAACGCAGAATATCATCGCCCACCGGCATGTCAAACGTGGAGATAAATAGGGACGAAGAGATAAATAGGCATTATTTTCTCTGTACAGGTGTTAACTGGCAAGACGTTTTCCCAAGAGAGATGTGAAACCTTTCTGAAGTTTACAAAGTCACTTTCATAAATATACCTCACACCGTCTTGATGAGACAGTTTTCAAAAGTCCTTCCACTTTATTACTCACAGTTTTGTCATTCATGAAATTTTCTGTCTTTGGCCACTGAAACCTGGATTACGCTTTGTGTCAAATTTACAGCATTTTCTTGCTACCTGATATAAGTGTGTATTCCGCCTACTGAGTAGGCATCATCAGCTCTTATTCAATTAAAAGCTTTATAAGCTAATACAAACGTATAGATAAATCCACATGGTAATTTGCAAGAAAAAAACTAAAGAAACATTTCTCCGATGCGAACGATAACGTCATGGGTGAAAGTTAAGCAGAAACAAATCGAAACACGCAATAAATGAAACAAGATATTCGATATTTTAACTGTTTTGGGTCTATTTTTCATCCAGAGTAAGGCACTGGTTGTTGAATGTAAACCTCAACATTCAAACTTGAATTCATTCTTGACTGCCTTTTTTGAATGATGCAAACCACCTTTCGTTTAATAAAAACTATTAAACCTACTGTTGGCTGTTGCTTGAAAGCAAGTAGGAAAACTGAGTCCGTCAAGTACGGTATACAGTTACGAAGCCGATCTGCAAGATTTAAATCAGGGTTCGCACCTTTCAAATGATATGCACGACCAAATAAACACTAAAATGGAATTACGCATAGTTGCGTATGTGGTAGCATTGTAGTTGTTTCTTCATTTCAGAGTAAAAGAAAACAATAAATGAATTTCCATTACCTCGGAACTAAAATTTGACCACGCCATTTCTCTTCAACTCAAAATGCAAAAAAACAATGTGGGGCACAATTTCTGTTGACTTTGAGTCACATGCAGTTGGCAACTGTAACAATATCGCTCGCCTTTCAAGATCACTAGTTTCGTCTCCCATTTAAGTCTTATCTTCCGCGATATGATATTTTAGGGTCTAGGACAGTTCGGCGATACCGTTTCGGCGACGTCGATTCGGCGACGCCGGTTCGGCGATGGTGGTCGCAAATGTTTTATACGAAAAAAATGTGTTTTTGAAATAAAGTAGAATTCCCCTATTAAGTCACTTCAAGGGACCGGAGAAAAAGCGTCGCTATTGGCGAACTGACCTTGCAGCCGAGCTACAACAACTCCTTCCTAAAATGGCGTTTCAGTTGAAGGCCAGAGCCTGTCAAGGTTTAAGTGTTCTCTTTATTAGGATTGCCGCTTACTGCATCGTGTTTTCATGAATATTCTGATCAGAAAAACATAAGCAAGAATTTGAAAACACTGTCAGTTGTATTTACATACTATACAGAGCATACAGTAGTACAGTACGGCATTACGTTCTTGCAAAAATCGCTAAGGTTCGTGTGTGTTGTTCTTGAGACAGCTTTATCTGGCACAGTGGTTCCCAACCGGAGGTCCATGGCCTCCCCCAAATTTATAGAATATCTAGCCATTTTGTGTTTTAAGAGGTGGTATCCCAAACAAAATGCTTGTTGCTAGCCTGAAATCAAAATTTTTGCCATCCCCCAAATTTTTGGCCCCCTCCAAAATTTTGGGCTTGCTACGCCATTGCTAATTTCACACTTTGTTTGGACTGAGTGGGTCAAACAAGTTTGTTTGTAAGTAAAATGAAACTAAACAGACGTCCAAAGCAAACGACTTGCCGATATAACAGTAGGAAGCTTTAGGCACCAGGATAGCAATTCATTTGACGGAAAGTTACATCGGACCACCCTGCTCAGGAAACCTTAAAATACTATACGGATCAGGAAAAGTAGGGTATAACGCTACCCATAATTTGCATACGTCTTCCTGGGACACATGACATCCATTTTTTCCAGACCAAACTACTTTTTACTTCCATATGTCCATTGTTAATCACTTTCGTAATAAAATTGTATCTGCACAGCAAAACGTACATATCATAAAAATGTTATGTACTGTACCACCAAAATGGGATTTTTGGAGGGGATTTTTTGTTTGTGCGTAGAAAACGTCATGAGCGTGTTGGATCCATTTTTTCTTCATATCAAATTATGGTGTAGGTCACGAAGACTCTTTATATATAAGGTATTGGTGGTCATATCTTGCCAAACAGGTTTTGTACTTAAAATTGTATTGAAATATTAAGGGAGTAGCGTGTCCAAAATTTGCTACACATCAGGCAACCACTGGAAGTATAGTACCCATATTTCGAATATATAGGCTTTCAGGGTCATTTTTGTAAAATAACTCTGACACCATTTCATTTCTCTCTGAGCATCAGGAAAAGCCATGGAAGCACAGGTTTCTAACATTTTTCGAAGTATATGAAATAAACAAAAAGCGATGAACAAAAACTCTCACAAGAAAATGCACTAGCAGAGAGAATGCACATGATTGCTTGGCTGTAAGAGGAGTTAGCCAATTGGAAATTGTCATCATTGCAGACTCTGGTTGACAAAGTGGGTGCTTATGAAAGATTGAAAGATTTTGGACACAGCAGCTCAAAAGTGGTCAGTTAGATGATCCTACTTATTTCACAGAGAAACTAGTGGGAGAAATCATGAAATGCCATCTTTGGTCAACCACAGTAAGCGAAACCAATGATACTTCCACATTTCAACAGTACATTACATTCGTTCCATATGTGGTGAAAGGCGAAATAAAAGTTAGGTTCCTTGATATTCGCAAAGTCGATGAAAGCGGCGCCACTGCCAGCAATTTATTTGCGATGTTGAAATCCGTTGCAGCGGATTATCAGCTTGATCTATTAAGCACGTGGCTATTCCAACAGATGGTGCGGCTACAACAATAGGCCGACACAATTCTCTGGAGCAGAAGTTGAAATCAGAAATTTGAACTATAGGTGTCTGTGCATTGTCAAGCGCACCGTCTCACTTTGACCTGCTGCGACACTGTCGCAGATTTGCATGCTGTGCGAAAATACGAAAGCACTTTACCACAGATGTGGAAGTGTTTTGTTGTTTCACCGTTGCGATCAGCTTGCCTGGCAATGCATCACACTACCGTGAAGACAACAAGGTCGGCGGTTGCAGCACGCATGTAGAACACTGGTGCCACGCCTAGTGATATTTCAATAGATCTAGTGATTTTTAGACTGACCTAGTGATCTAGTGATTTTTCACTGCAATCCAGTGATTTTTTGCAAAGTGCGTGTGTGAAGAAGATCGGTTATCTTTTTTCTCACTTTTTAACTTTTCAGCCCTTTTTTAAAGATTTTCAGCCTTTTTTAATCCGTGAACAATTGATTACGTGAATTATTATTTGAAGATTTGCAACAACGGAACGAACAAGTGTTTCTTATTTGAATTTCTCATCGTTTTCACTTCCGTGCTATTTATTGCTGCTTTATTGGCCATGATGGTAAATTCATTTCCTTTCCTTGCAAGTAGAAATAATTAATTAAATGCTAGGTTGACTGCTCTAAAATACTCCGTGAGTGGTGTAGTTTTCAACTCTTCAGAAAAGCTTGAAAATTGTTAGTATGAGAATTTCCAGCCTTTAGCATGATATATTTTAACAAACTTGCAAATGAAGTAAAGGTTTTTGGGCAATAAAGTAAGTAACTAAATCATTTCAAGCAAAGCTGCAAAATTTAACACAAAAATGTTAAATCTAGTGATTTTTTTTCAAATCTAGTGAATTTTTTTCGCGAATCTAGTGAGTTTTGCAGAGAAGCCTGTGGCAGCACTGATGTAAAACAAGGTGATTGTCAAGTGGGGAAGGTGTGAGAGCTGCTAGGAGTGAGATTTTGGCTATTTAGGTCGCACTGAAGCAGCTGTCAGAAAACAAAAATGATGCAATGTGCATTGGTTTACTGCAACTTGTGAAAACAAAAAATTTCATCATGGTCCTTCATTTTTTGTCAACATTACTACCTCACCTGACAGAACTGAAGAAAGTGTTTCAGGAGGGATGTTTTAACTTCGCAGAGATATAATCTTCCGTAGAATTGTGCATCAATAAGATTTTTGATGCCCCCGCTAAATCCGAAGCTTTAATGGAACTTAAAGCTGATTGAAGAAGTTTATTGGTTACGATACAATATAGCAATGCGAAAGCAAAACACTGCTAACAAGTACTCGCAACTAGGACGCCGAAAAAAACCTGAAGTTATCGAGTCGAGGAGCCCCAAAGATTTGTTAAAACAAAGACAATGCCACAATGCATAAATACTTTTTTAGCATCGCAAAAGCAAAAGCAACAACAACTGTGCAAAGCACATAATTCTCAAAAAGAAAAATACAATCAAACATATTTCTTTTTCATCATATTAATGTTGAAGTCATATTTTACCATTAAAAAGTATATAGCCACATATGGTTGGGCAAAAACCTATTCATTGTTTGACAGACGATCCTTATAATGTTTGCAGAAGGTGACATAAGGCAAGATTTTCGGACTCCGTTCAATTTCTTTCCAGAGCGCAGCCCCTCTACAGGAAATACTTTTTTCCAAAATTTGTACAGACTCTTTGCATAAAATAATTTTGGTTGTCAGCGAATCTACTTCTGTATGAATGAATATTAGAAATATTTTTGAAGAAACTGTCAAAGATTTTGGGCAGCGCACCATGATGTAGTGTATGCACAAGTTTTGCCAATTCAAACCGATATATATCATTTAGTTTTAACACATTAAGATTTTTATATAAAGGAGCAACGTGACAACTGTAGTTACTAAATGTCATTTTTCTTAATATATTATTATGCAAAACGTTCAACGGTTGCAGGACGGAATTGTTAGCTGTACCTCATGACATATTACAGTATTGTAAGTGACAATAGACAAAGCTAGAGTATAACACTTTCAAACGGCAATAGGAACAAATTTTCGAATTTTAAATAATAAATGCGATGTAAGCGAGCGATAATTTAGTTCTCACCAATTGTACATGAAACGACCAGTTTAAATTACTGTCGGTTAGGACACCTAGGTATTTGACACATGTTTTTTGACTCAACAACACATCATTTGAACATATTTGAAAAGATAATGGAATAATCTCTTTATCTGTGTTTCTCAATGACTTGCTGGTTAACATGTAAGGTGTTTTAGAATTATTTATTGATTATTTATTTAAACGCATCCATCTGCCTACTTTAAGTAGTTCACTGTTAAGTGCAAGTTGCAGGTCATTCAAATTTTTATCAGATAAACAAAGGTACGTATCATCAGCATAAAGCACAGTGGTGAATGTTGAACAATTTGGAAAGTCATTTATGTACATAATAAAAAGAAGTGGCCCTAAAACGGATCCTTGTGGACTCAACAAGAAATATTTTTTAGACTAGATTTAGTGTTTTTGTTAATAACATACTGCTTTCTATTTAGAAGGCAGTTGGAAAACAGCTGCAAAGAGACCCCTCTTATTCCAAAATAAAACTGCAGTTTTTGGAGTAAAATGTTATGGTTTACAGCAGGTGAGTGCAACCCGTGGCCCGCGGGCCAATAGTGGCCCAAGAGCTGAGTTTTTGTAGCCCGCCAAACAGTCCGTATTTTAAAAGGGTATTACCAGTCTTCCGTGGGTGGCCAGCAAGTTGTCTAAACTGCAGAGCTTGACACATGCAGCTGTGGCCCGTGGACCAATCTGGTTATGTGCATTTGCCCGGCAGTGCTGCATGGTTGCACACCCCTGGTTTACAGTATCAAATGCTTTTGATATATCTAAAAATATCGAACATGTATAGAGTCCATTTTCTCTATTGATTAAAAGGTTGGAGTAAATATTTTCCACTGCAAAGGCAGTTGCAGACTTTGGCCTAAAACCATATTGATCGTTGGATAGTAAATTAAAATCCTGTGAATATGCATATACTCTGGTGTGTAGTATTTTTTCTAATATTTTACTTAACTGCAATATTGGGAAAAGTTTGAGAGTGAATTAGGGAGCTCTCATCACAAGATGAAAAGCAACTCGTTTCACTTACAAATAAATACCTGAATTCACTTTCAGGTAACATCCGAGGTCGCTTTCCTGAACCTGAGCTTCTCAGTGCACTTGCTTGCTTCGATCCGAACTATACCCTTTAAGCCCGCGTGCGCCACTTTTTTGGTTAACCTTGCAACGCCATAACTCGTCAGCCGATTGAGCTAGATAGCTGTTCAAACCCTCTACGGATTCGGGAAGTCTTCTAGTTTAGATTAAAAAAATAAAGTGCTGGATTTTGTTTTTTTGTGGATGACGTCATAATTGGAGTAGATTTTCGTGTTTTTGACCGAGTTTACCTAGCCCTGAGCGCCAACCCAACGAGCTATTTGTGGCTAAGCTTTTTTTGGAAACTAGGCTATAATCCGAGTCTTTGAAGCTGTGGTTTTCAACCGTTTTCATGCAGCAACCCATTTGCAACCCAGTTTAACCTAACGAACCCTTCCAAAAATTTCCAGTCAGGCATATGAAATGCCGTTGTGTTTGCACAATAGAAAATCACAATAAACTAAAAAATAACGTAAGTACGATATCACTATGTTGAACAAAGACTCATTTATTAAATTCATGCACATGGCAGCATCAGTGAGACAGACCCGTGCCGTATACAAATCACTCCATAGAACAACTCATTGAAAACTAGAATAACGTCCAAGATAGCTACGGCAATCAGATATCTACAGCAATTTACAAACACAGCACATTCTTACGTCACAAAGTTATTCGTGCGTTTGACAACGATGATGTCATTCAAATAAGCAAAAACCCATTCCCATTATGACTCCATCGACAAAAACCCGACATCCAAAACTTTCCAATTTGTTTAATCGAAACTACAAGACTTTCCACATCTTTAGAGGGCTTGAACAGCTCTTTTGCTCAATCAACTGGCAAGTTTGGCCTTTAGCCAAAATGGCCAGGGTTACCTTTTGTGCAGGGATGTAGTGCTAACAAAAAAGGCCTGGGAACGCATCCAAAAATAGCCATTTTGAAACAGCTTCAAACTCATTTTAAAGCAAAACGTGAAAAAGGAGTGGTAAAGCCGTTCTCAAGCGTTCCCGCCCCACTACATCCCTGCTTTTGTGGGACTTGATTTTTTACCCAAATTTTTGTTTTTGAGCCACAATTTTGGCTCCAAAAATGCTAGAAAGCCAATCAAGAGCTGTAAAAACTCGGATCATAGCCTAGTTTCCAAAAAAACTTTAGCCAAAAAAAATGGCTCGTTGGGTTGGCGCCCAGGACCAATCAACCTCGGCCAAAAAGACGCGAAAACTCCCCCATTGTGACGTCACCAACAAACAACCCAAACGCAAAACTTAAATTTTTTTAAAATACCTAAACTTCCCGAATCAGTGTAGGATTTGTACAGCTCTCTAGCTCAATCAACGCCGGGTTTAGATGGTGGGGGCCTGGGGCCCTGGGGTGGTGGGAGGCCCCATGTGCGGATACAAAATGTTTAGGTAGGGGATGATCGATGAAATCACTAACATTTCCACGTATCATTAATGTTTATGACGTACTCTTGTAACGTCATATTTGCTTACTCAACTGTAACAAAACTATATGATGCAACATGGTATTTGACAAGGATTAGCGATTTGTGAAACTGTTGCAAAACCGGTCGCTAGAAGCATCGCATCTTCTTTTTTTAAATATTTGCTTGAAAAAAGTTTTGAAAATTTTTTGGAAAAACTTTCTGGGCGATCCAACGTTTTCATCATCTCTAAACGCCAGACCTTTCTCAGCAATACATTTTGCGACCGAAACCAAACGTTGCAGGCAGAAGAGATTGTCGATATTGTTTGCATTGATTGAGCTGACAGGCTACTTCTGTATTAATTCTTCATAGTGATTAATTACATTTGCGACTGAATGTAATCGTGGCATCTATATGTTCTTTGAATGCTCGTGGCTCCTCAGGCGCTCAAGAGCGTGCTTCCAGTCGAAGATTCCTTTTCTAATAAGGAAATGCGTACATTTAGTCGTATCCGCGCACATCAGTCTGCAAGCAAAACAATAAATGCAAGTTTGTGAAGGAGAAAAACAAAGTCAGCTTCTGTCAACTACTTCGCCATTGTGGTTCTGGCGACGAATAAGACTTGTGTTACATTTCCCTGACAGGTTTCTGTCTTTTCTGTGTTGTAGAACATCATGTTTAAAATGAATTTCAACACAATGTCAAAAAGAACCTGTTTCATATTTCAGCCAATATTCCCGCCTTCTTCCGGTAGATTGGCTGGCCAGAGGGCCCAGAGACCGATATCACTGCCTCCAGTGATAGCGTCAGCCATGTCACTCATCATGGTTTTCGATCAAACATCTTGACATGCTTCTGCTACTGCACTGCTGGTTAAACTAGGTCTATTTTCATCGCTACGTAGATCTTCGATTTTCTTTTCTTCGATTTTCTGTCCTCAACAAATGATACTTTGGACTTCTCAATAATCTGAACTTGCTCATTAAAAGCAACCAGAAATAATTGCAAATGTCTTAAACTGAGTTCGCTCAGAGAATTTCCAAAAAAAAAACGTTTCAGAACAACAGTTGGCTTGTGGATGGACATGAAGTACGAATGAGAAGCTGAGTACATTTGAAGAATCCTTGGCAAACTAAGATAAAGTGATAGCACCTGGTTACGCTGTGAGCAATAAGTTTTAATCCACAAAGTCACAGTAGTCTTTTGCCTCTCTTTTGCGAACTGCAACCACACGTAATTCGCTCAGCTTCAAAATCATTTTGTCCTTTTCTGAAACAGTGATACTTCTAACGAATTTTTTCATTTTCCAAAATTACTGATGAACTATAATTACTACAAACTACTACACTAAGCTATGTACAATACACTGATCATCGTACAACGGTTCATCAGCAAGGCTAGCGCAGAACCTATAATGGAGTCAGAAGTCCGCGTTCTAATGCCAAAGTCATCGAGATGTTGAAAAAAGATTTACCACTGTTATGTAACGATTAATGTGAAAGCATTCCCGCCTTTCCAGCCGAGAATTAACTCAACCAAAACATAGATTAATTGCACAACTCGCAGGCTCTCCCACAAACTAAGCTACGCCACCAGCATTTATCTTGTTGCAGTTGAGTAGTGACAACTTACTGCATGTAATTGCTTATAAGTGGCGCATTACATCCTTTTGATGACCAGAGAGTAAGCCACTCCTACTCATTACTTTTAGTGATTTTATTTTTCTTGCACGTCCTTTCTAGCAAAGTCAACTTGGCTTTCCAGAGGAAAGGTTCAAAAACGATTTTGGAAACTGAAAGATATTGTGCATGATTTTTTAGAAGGGAACGATGAGCTGCCCAAAGAAAGGGCCCTTTTGTGAAATGAGAGTGGTTGTTAGATTTAGCATTTTTGGTTGAAGTTATTCCATCAACCATGTACATTACCTCAATTTGAAACTGTAGGGCAAAGACAAGCTGTTACCCAGCTTAGTAAATGATATCAATGCATTCAAGGGCGTACGCAAGTGCGGTTGGGGTTAAAAAAAACCTTGAGCGTGCATGGTATTGAATCAACTTTTTTTTACCTGCTCAAAAGAGATTGATTGCTTTCGCCTACTTTTTGCTTGTTAATTTGTCCACGTAATGCAAACACCATGGAACAAATTTGCATGCAAATTTCAAGGAACATTGCAAATGGGCCAAAAAGGAATAATGTAGGTTTTTGTAGGTACCTGGGTTATTGCGTCCGGAAACCATCTCACCACTTTTTGCAGACCTTTCGTCTGATACGCATGTTTAAGATTGTGTTCCGCGATAGTTCACTTTACCCGAAACAATTATCTTTATTTTGTCTGCTGTGGCTGATCAGCGCAAGCGCTGACAGCCTTGGCTACATTACCAGCAGTTTCTGTAGCATGATAGAACTGTTGCACGAGACCAAAAACAGCACTTGTTAACATAGAAGCATTCAGGCATTTGATAATGTCTCAGCAGGGAAAAACGAAAACTAAAAGTTTGCTGGACTTCTATGCATAACAAACAAAATTAAAGTGTTCGTGCGTAATGCGCATTCGCAATTGTTGTGCAGTTTAGCAAGATTCGATCTTGCAAACCGGCAGTGTGCTCAAGCCAGTCCAGCCGCACACTTTTCTATACTCGCCTGCTCGTGTTCAACAAGACATTAGCGCAGCCTCATTTTGCAGTTGTAAATTGTTCTGACCCAGTGATGAGTGTGTTTTACTCCCCTGTTTTAACATGCAGCCCGATATTTTTGCAGTTATTAACTGCTGTGTCGTAGCGTTGAGTTTATTTTCCTCAGATATCCCAACTTGCAGCGCTGACAGCCATACTCAGTGCAATGACACATAAAATAAGAGGAGCACGTGCAGAAGAATATGCATATTATGTCAACAAACTTCGCCAAAACGTTGGTTTGGAAACATGAATATGACGTCAAATTGTGAACATCACAAACAGCGCACACCAAATACAAATGACTACCATATGCCACTGAATGAAAACCCCCATGAAAATTTTCTGCGTACGCCACTGAGTGCATTGATACATTCAAGATGAAGTTGAAACTGTTTATTTCTCAATTAAAAAAAGGAATTTAGAAGAACAAGGTTAATGTGTTGAAAATATTGTCAACTTTGCAAAAAACATTGAAAAAATCAAATTACTACAAGAGGTCTTTGATAGTCGTTTCAGTGATTTTTCTGAAGAAGATCGCATGCTTGCATTTATAAATTCATTTTCACTTAACATAACATGCTAAGATGCCTAGTAATATGCAAATGGAGCTTATTGAACTAAAAGCAAATTCACTATTGAAAATGAAGTTTGATGAACATTCCTCATTGCCAAGTGCGTCGGAAATGAATGGTTTTTGGCGATCATTATCATAAGAACATTTTCCAAAAATGAGAAAATTTGCCCAGAGTTATGCCTGTCTCTTCGGAACTACGTACAGATGCGAGCAGTCATTTTCGTCCATGAAAATAATCACAAACTGAGATCGCGACGGTCCGATTCCAGCTTCAAGAACTGTCTTTTGCTTTCAGTTACGAATTAACTCCTAATATCACTGATTTGGTGAAAGCAAAGCGGAAACAAAAGTCATATTAAAGTCATCTTTTTATTTTGTCTGTGCATAAAATTATTTTCATTAAAAACTGCTAATTGTATTCATATATTACCATTAGTACTTTTTGAAGTAAAATGATCAATGAAATTAAAAAGTGTTGTGTGAGATCTTTTCCCCTACAACTGTTACATCTGTCATCATCATTAAATAAATTGGGTAATGCTTGTTTATATGTTTTGTTACATAAGATAAACATATATTTTTCAAATAAATGCATGTTAAGACAACTTCAAAATATGTCCATATTACCACACGTTTTACAGGACTGAAAAGAAGTGAATGTTTGTGTGGCGCATCTGAATTAAGCGTGAAAAAAATTGGCGCATGGAATCAAAAGGTTGGCCACCCCTGTCTAATCGATAAGAATACCACAGCATAGACTCGAAATATGTAGGTTACTATCTACGTACGTGTGACTGCCCTGCGGGCCGTAATTTGCCCACCCCTGAACTAAAGTAAATTTGTTCTCAGCTGATTGTATTTTGTTATTTAAAAACTAATGGACTTATAAAAAATACACAACCGCTTACGCTAGAATGGCTAGATCAGCGGTTCTGAAACTTTTTTGTGCGCAATCCAAATCTGACTTTGGCGAACACCTCGCGACTAAGTTCATTTTTACTATCAGCAACCTACTCTTTTCTCACGTACCTGTAGTACAGACAGACACAGACAAGCGGTGGTAACGTTGAATATACACAACTCCGGTTTGGATCGCCTCGGCGCCAGGACCCAGGATTGCTAGATCGAAGCAACAAGGGAGTAAAATACACTCAGCCCTGGAACAGCGCAGGTCACACTTGCAGAAACACGCTGCGGCGTCTTGTCGATTACAAGTTTTCGAGACCTGTAGGTGTGCGCCTGGAATGTCGCACACCCTGGTTTGTCAGGTAGAAGCAACAAGGGAGTAAACCTTTTTTTGACCATTCGCCACCCTTGTTTGGGTTTCGACCCGTAGCCTACTTTGGGAACCACCGAGCTAGATAAACTAACCAACTGTTGTGTTATCTGTGGCGAAACGTATTTCTTAACGTTGGAGCAGAGCCGTAGTGATAATCGATTGTGTCTTCGTTTTCGCAAACACTCGACCTTTTTCGCGTTTTGTTTAGAGTGGGTCAAACATATGCAAGTTTGTTTAGAGAACATGTGTAACTTTCCCCAATTTACGATATTGTCTTTATCATATTTGTGAATTATATCGTTAACTCCAAATGGCAAGGCTAAATACCTAATCGTGTTTGGGAAGTAAACTTAGTGCAACTAGCGTACAAAAATGCTTCCGGGCTCCCATTTCACAGTGTTTCATGACATAAAATGCAAACATTTTTCAAACGCGTAGAGAGACTGTGGCCTTTACGTTATCAGCTGTATACGTCAACCAGTTGCTCAAGAATTGGACAAGATCCACGTCTTATACGTGCGCAAGTTTTGTAGACCTTCTGGGACGGTGTCTTACCGCTAAGTCGTTACTCGGCTTCGATTGAACTTGTGCTGGTGTCTATCAGAAGAGTGTAAATTCAAAAAGCGCAGTCACAATGGCGGGCACGATGACTTCTTGCTCAACTGCAATATTGGCTGCAAAAAGCATGCTGTAGATCTTGCACTTCCGACATCGAGATTTTCACATGCGTTTTTGCAGGAAATTTTTACGAGCAAATGGTGGCTTGATCCAGAGTAGAAACTAGAAACTTTACTAAAAAACAAACTTTTTAAAACTCAGCGAAAATAGACTTCAGAAACAAAACGCTAGAAAAACTCCACGTTTTATGGACGATGCTTTATAAACAAGAGGCATGAAATTTTCAAATGTTGAGACTTGGTTGTTGTTTGCCCCACACTATCAAAATTTCTGGCTACGCGCCTGGTGCAGGGTACCAGACAAGTGCAATACATTTTTGTTAATATACATTTTGCTTGTATGCATGTACTGTATTTTCACAAGAGTACTTTACTTTTATTGTATTATGGGTCAGTCTGATAGCGTATGATTTTCGCATGACGATGAGATTCGGTCCAAAACATAGCCGCCATCACTTAGGAACTTTATTGACAAACAATGCAACCTCAGACGAACAAAAACGCCTTGTTTTGTATGACCTTTGTGCTAACCCGTAAAAAAGTTTCAAATTTGCTAGACTACTTGGTCAGTTTTTCGAAGGCATTTAGCTCATAAAACTATAAAATGACTTCGTTGCAAGGAGAATGGTACAGCAAACGCGTTATTAAATGTACCAAAACTAAAAAGTTGAACTATATGGAGAAGTAATGGAAAGATGCAAATTAAACACTGAAAACCGCTCCGAAGAATTTTCGTCACGCCTGTACTAAAAAAGACAAAGCTTAATTTTCAGTCACAATTTCATCATTGTGGAGGATTGCAAATGGAGGAGTTGTGCGTAGCAAACCTGAAGTGCTTATTTCGCTGCGTTCTCGCTTTGTCTTCATTGGTTATGCTTGTGTGAGCAGCAAATGGGATCATGCTTGAAGCGAACTATTATATAAATTGGAACAGGGCTTCTCAACTGGGGGACCATAAACCCCTAAGGGTCCATGGTGACCTATTGAAGAGTCCACATGATTTTCTTATGAAGTAATACTTTCGTTGCTGACCAGCGATAAAGTCCATGATGTCTAAAGAACCCATATGAACAATGACTATCCACTTCGTTGCTGGTCAATGGAGCAAGTAGCAATTAGAGACAGTTTTGCTTTTTGCAAGTTAGATGTAGCTGATTAATTTTTTGGTTATCTACTGGGGTCCACAGAGTTATCTGAAAAGGCATGGTGGTGCACGGACGAAAATGAGTTGAGAAACCCTGATTTAGAAGCATTGCAGTTTGGCAGCATGGACAGCAAAACAAACGATTGTGCTTTTTTGATGCAATGACAAAGAAAACCTTGACGTTTGGTATGGCTACTTGAAGTTTGGTGTGGCTGTGTCAGGCTTGAACGTAGATAAAACAAAATTTTCGTCAATGCTAACATTGCGCGTAGAGTCAAAAGAACGAACATTAGCAGTGAGATACGCTCAATAAAATTAACGATAACACGTTTAACGCGAAATGCTTCATTCGTCAGGTGCTAAAATGATAAAATATAGTGCAATAGAAATCTGGTCAAAAATTCCACCTGAGATAAAAAATAAAACGTGTTTGGCACTTTTTCTGGCAGAGTATAAGAAATATGCACTACTCAGCTACTAGAACCATATTTTATGTTTTTATTTAATGTTGTACATAAAGCAAGTGGACTGATTTAATTACGTATCGCTACTACAATGGAAAGTGTCAAATCATGAAGTATCTCTGCTATGTATTACATCGTTAGGCTTTTGTTGCGTTCACAGAAACTGGTCTCATCATACCAGTGTATGAAGTTGTGGGATGCCTACAAAACAAATGCATTTCCACTCTCACGCATGTATTAACGAGTTCTTTTCCGTAAACCATGATTGCGCGACTGGTTCTCAACCTGCTTAAATCTCGTGGCACTATTGCGATGTTGCAGTGATCTAGAGCTTTTGACGCATTTCCTCTTTGGAATTCACGAATGTTTTTGAATGTATAAAATCAGTAAATGTTTAACGCGACAAATTTAAACCATTTTCTTCTGGTGGCTTTTCCTTGCCTGCAACGCATTTTACTTCAATTTACCATATAACCGCTTTGCACGTGTCACATTTTATACCCAGAGTAAAAGACTTGTACTAACTATTATACACTGTTCCCTTTACACTGAAAGCAGCTTCGTCTATGGGAGGTCTGCAGCCTAGATGACCCTTGGTCCTTCGCAGCCTCCAAATCCCTCATGCATGCTATACATCGATGTACTTGGAAGTCATTGCAGTTCGTCATTATAATAATCATGATGACGTCATTCATGCGTGTGTCTTAAAATGCTTGTATTTCATCAAAGTACAGTAAATGCATTAGCGCCATCAAGCGTATACTCTATACTATGTATACATCCTCGTCTTCTTTCGTGTAATTGTGTTTTTTTTCTCTCTTTGCTTCGATGCATGTTAAAAGTCTAGCGTTTTGCGTGTGGGAGTGAAGACGTTACACAATAAAATACTGTCTCAAAGGGAACATTTTCCTGTAGTTTTCCCAGTATGTTCCTTTTCAGAAGGGGGCAGTAGGCGTTTGAGCGGAGGCCCTGCAGCATGCCTGGAAATCTAAACCCTCAAGTGACTGAGAATGACGATTTGGCAATGTCCATATATTATCCGAACTGAATTTTTCAGTAATCATCACAGATGTTGAAAACTAACACGCTATCGCGAAACAATAAGCTTAACACTTTAAATCCCGTGTGCGCCACTTTTCTTGTAGAAGTTTGCAATCCTATAACGCACCAGGCGATTGAGCTAGAGAGCTGTTCAAACCCTCTTCGGATTCAGCAAGTCTTTGTAGTGGTCACGCGAGTGCCATTATATTTCCTCAATATAAAATTCAACGGTTCGATTCTCGCGTCATCCGGTGGGATTTTCTGGATGTGATGTCACAAAGAGGGCATGTTTTAGAAAAGTAGGCCACCTTTGGCCAGCCCTGAGCCCCAACCCATTGACTCATTCTTTTGGCTCAAAGTTTTGTTGAACACTAGGTGAAAATCCGCATCTATAGAGCCCTTGATTGACTTGCTACCACATCTGTGGCCAAAAACCCAGTTTTTGGCCTAATTCCTAACTTTTAAGAAAAAGCAAAATTTGCCCTTTCAGGCCAAACTTTGGCCGGCCATAACTCGGCAGCAGATAGAGCTAGAGACCTGTTCAAACCATGTAATGACTAGTGGCTCCGTGTAGTTTAGAAGAAAAAAAACATTTTTTTAATTTGGATGGAGGGTTTGGGCCAATGGGCTCATGATGGGGGTCTGTTTTTTGTTAATTATATGACGTCATCATCCGATCCCACGCGCCAATATTTTGGCTCGCAGTATTTTTTGATTCCAGGCTAAAATAGGCGTTTTTAGAGCCCTTGATCAAGTTTCTAGCGTTTCTGGTTCAAAAGTTATGCCAAAAATATTCCAAATATGTCAGGAATTCCAAAGGGCCTTCAGGGGATTTCCCATATTAATATTCTACCATTTTCTCTACAACTCATCAACCAAAATTGCAAAATAGTCCATCAAACCCTCTACAACCTCGTACTATAGCCTAGAATGCATTTATAACCTTTCCTTGAGCTGGATATTTAACAAAAATTTTATTACCTGCGCAAAGGAGATTGATTGTTTTCGCATACTTTTTGCTTGTTAATTTGTCGACTTAATGCAAACACCACGAAATAAATTTGCAGGCAAATTTCAAGTAACATTGTAAATGGGCCAAAAAGGAATAATATAGATTTTGGTGGAAATCTGGGTTATCGTCTGCATCCAGAAACCATCTCGCCACTTTTTGCAGACCTTTCGTTCACCACGCATATTTAAGATTGTGTTCCGCGATAGTTCACGTTATCCGAAACAATTGTCTTTATTTTCTCTGCTATGGCTGATCAGCGTAAGCCGTGACCGCATTGGCTACATCACCAGCAGTTTCTGTAGCATGATAGAACTTCCAAGTTCCAAGAACTCAAAATCCGCAGTTGTTGTTCCAAGAACTCAAAATCCGCAGTTGTTAACATAGAAGCATTTAGGCATTTGATAATGTCTCAGCAGGGAGGAAGGAAAACTAAGAGTTTGCTGGACTTCTATACATAACAGAAATTGAAAGTATTCTTGCGTACTTTATGCACATTCTCAATTCTTGCGTAGTTTAGCAAGATTCGATCTTTCAAACCGGCGATGTGCGCCAGCGAGTCAAGCCGCACACTTTTCAATGCTTGACTGCTCATATTCAACAAGACATTAGCGCAGCCTCATTTTGCAGTTGTAAATTGTTCTGACCCATTGATGAGTGTGTTTTACTCCCCTGTTTTAACATGCAGCTCGATATTTTTGCAGTTATTAACTGCTGTATAGTAGCCTTGAGTTTATTTTCCTCAGATATCCCAACTTGCAGCGCTGACAGCCATACTCAGTGCAATGACACATAAAATAAGAGGAGCACGTGCAGAAGAATATGCATATTATGTCAACAAACTTCGCCAAAACGTTGGTTTGGAAACATGGATATGACGTCAAATTGTGAACATCACAAACAGCGCACACCAAATACAAATGACTACCATATGCCACTGAATGAAAACCCCCATGAAAATTTTCTGCGTACGCCACTGAGTGCATTGATGCATTCGAGAAGTTGAACCTGTTTATGTCTCTGTTAAAAAAAGGAATTTAAAGAAAAAGGTTAATGTGTTGACAATATTGTCAACTTTGCAAAAAAACATTGAAAAAATCAAATTACTACAAGAGGTCTTTGATAGTCGTTTCAGTGATTTTTCTGAAGAAGATTGCATGCTTGCCTTTATGAATCCATTTTCACTTAACATAACATTCTAAGATGCCTAGTAATCAAGCTCGTAACCAGCTTGGGACACCAGGAGGGAGGAAGAGTTTTCCGAGAGGGGCCCAAATCTTTTGAACTACGTCCAATATTTTAAAATTATGTTCAAAACATTTTTCTAGGTGTGGCGAAAATTTTTCTAGGCCCCCATGGTTACGGGCCTGCTAGCAATATGCAAATGGAGCTTATTGAACTAAAAGCAAATTCAGTTTGAAAACGAAATTTGAAAAACTTTCCTCATTCCCAAGTGCGTCGGACATGATTGGTTTTTGGCGATCATTATCATGTAAACATTTTCCAAAAATGAGAGAATTTGCCCAGAGTTATGCCTGTTTCTTCGGAACTACCTATTGATGCGACAGTCGTTTTCTTTTATGAAAATGATCAAAAGCTAACTGAAGGCGCGATTCTCCAATTCCAACTTAAAGAACTGTCTGTTGCTTTCAGTTACGAATTTCATTCTTAATATCACTGGTTTAGTGAAAGCAAAGTGAAGACAAAAGTCACATTAAAGTCATCTTTTTATTTTGTCTGTGTATAAAGTTATTTTCATTAAAACTGCTAATTGTGTTCATATATTACCATTAGTACTTTTTGAAGTAAAATGATCAATGAAAATTAATCTGTCATCATTATTAAATAAATTGGGTAATGCTTGTTTATATGTTTGTTATATAAGATAAACATATATTTTTCAAATAAATATAACCTATGGTAATATAACTTCAAAATATGTCCATATTACCACACGTTTTACAGGATTGAAAGGAAGTGAATGTTTGTGTGGCGCATCTGAATTAAGCGTGAAAAAATTGGCGCATGGAATCAAACGGTTGGCCATCCCTGTTGTATGTGAATAAAGGTGGATACCGTTCGAATTGCGTAGTCCCAGCAGAGTTTTTGCATTTGATGGCAAAATATGCACTACCGTTTAACAAACCTGTGAAATCGGATCACAACTAAAATTTTTGATGTTTTCAGAATAATCACATTAAAATAACAAAAATTTTCTCAGTCTGATCCAGTCCTCATCGGCCAATTTTCAAAAAAATTACAGTCGGATCCAGTCCTGATCCGGCCAAAATTGGCTTCAGTCCCGATCCATATCTGATCCGTGCTCATCTCTGTTTTGTGTTCTACCTTCGGGATATTTGCGAAACACAGCAGAGTAATCGCATCCGTTGAAGGTCAGCTGATTGCGACCAGTGACCCACTACTAGGCTACAGGTTGTCAAGTATACAGTGCGACGTGCGCATTGCATTGTGATATGCATACATTCATTAGTAACATTCATTACAACCTGATACATGAACACAGGTCCACAGAAAGCGTATGAAAATTTGTGCTCTGAAAGGCGTAGTTCATACGTAAACTTCATGTAATTGATCTTTTTCAAATCGTTTAGTGTTGACAATTCAGCATGAGCATGTGGTGCAAAAGTTTCGCTTGTGATTTATGCGACGCTGAAAGTTATTTTTGCAGGTAGAGCCACAGTTGTCAGTGATGGCAAACAAAAACCAAGCATATGACAACGAAATAGCACAGACTACGATGGGCAAGCAATTGAGGGATACACTGATGAACAAGTGAGTTATGCACAAAAGATGACAGAAGTCAGAAGTGACACAAATGAAATGTCACAATCTGAATCACACGGAGGTTTGGGTTATGAAGCAGAAAGGCATGCTGCAACCATGAAATTACAGAACAAAAGCATGTAGCAGTGGCAAAAAGCAATTTTTATCAACACAGATAGCAACACAGTTACCAATGGACCATTGTGGAATAGGCCTACCAGTACCATAGTTGCATGCATAACTGTATGTTCAGCAGGGCACATACAGTACACGAATGAAATGAGGTTGAAGAGACAAGGGTGCAAACAGATTACTATACAAATTTCAAAACGTTTAACAATAGAAAGTAATCCATTCAATAACTATTGGGTACATGAAAAGCAAAATATGGTTAGTGAATGAGTACAGTCAATCATATTTGAAACAATAAATATAACAAGTTGCTTCATAGCTGTATTATCATGACATACATCCACCTATCACACATCTTAATGAGGCATGACACTGACCCAATTCTCCAAATTAGCTTAAAGAAATTATATGGACGTAGGAATTAATCTGAAGTCAATGTTTGTAAGATCCTGGAGTTAAATCATCTTCTGTTTGCCTCAAAAACCTCATGTTGATGTTGCAGCAACAGTACTCCTTATTAATAAGGCAATATCTAAGTTGCTGTCAACTGCAACGCAAGGTCAAGTACTAGGTAGCTGACAACAGCTACGCAGGGTGAACTGCTAGGTAGTCAGCAACATCGAAACCAAAAACCTTACTCCTTAGCATTGTACAGGATAAATCACTAGAGATCAACCAATATGTTTTTATGGGGCCTATAAAATTTTTAAATCTTGTTTTTTGCTTCATTATCAAAAATATAATTTATTCTAGGCTATGCCTTACCTTTTTTTCAAAAACTTCCCAAAATCAGGATATACGGGCTAAAATTTTTCAAATTGCAGCAATTTCAATATTTTGCTATGATTTTTCATTAATCTAATTAATGATGATGCTTTTGTTTTGGCTGCGACGGCTAATGTGTGCTTCATGGTTCATCTGGTCTGCTTGTTTGTGAAAATGCACCTGTTAGCGTTGCTGCAAGATAACTGTCTTAACTTGGTTTGTTGTGCTTTTTTGCACAAGTTATCTGGGTGGATGCATGAGGAATACAACAGTGTTTTATCAACACCTACTGAGGCCAATATAATCGACTGTTTTGGCCGATACCGATATATCGGTGAAACCTAAATATCAGCCAGGCTGATATATCGGTTTACCTCTATGGATCACCCACCAGCAATGAATGCACAGACAAAAGTAAAACTGAAATCTACCTTGACTCCAACTACAGTAGAGATGCAAGCTCATTTGAGCAATTGGCAGTTATGATGCTAATGATTTGTGGTCATATGACTAAGGGCATGGTTGTATGTTGCTTGTGGTTAAGGCTCAGGATTTCATAGTTTGTATGCACTGAAAGTTGGTTAACATAGAAATGTAAACTTTTTGTTTGAAAAGCCATAAAATCAACTGAAATGAAAAAAATGCAATAACTGGGAGCTATTTGTATTAGCGTAGTTAAATCAAACAAAGAAGACTGATTAGGCTAACCTATGCAATCCATAAACCTGTGTTTACTTTATTGAATAAAACCCTAACACTAAACCTAAACCTCTACAGTAAACCTGAAACTAAAAAATCCAAAGGTAAAAGTGTGAATGCCGCTTTGTACTGAAGATGATCCAAGAGTTGCTAGGTGTATTCTTTTGTTTCTGGTGCTGTGTCAAGTAATTGTGTACCTTGTACAGCTCGGCACAGCTAATCCTGGAAGCAATAAAACAAAACAAAAGACTGAGTGTGGCAAGTCCTTGCTCAAAGTACATGCTAAAATCCTTAACCTGAAATTGCAACCCGAGCACCATAAGAAAAGCGTACCCCAAAAGTGTAGCGTAGTGCAGACATCACCACTGAGACAACCACTCTACCATTATATTTTCACTCAAATATGATATAAAGAAAGTCTAAACCTGCTTTCTGCTTGTGACTAAGCCTAATCATGCGAAACCATACATGGAATCATCATGTGTTGCTGTCTACCTAGCAGTTGACGTTGCGAAGCCCTTGCCGTCTACCTAGACACTTCCTATTAATAATGCAAAGATAGTGTCTGAATCACCCTATCCAGTTATCACTTTTAAAGGACTAAAAAACTATTTAGCTTTGAAAACTGTACCCAGCTTTATGCCACATGTAACACTGAGTTGGTGACATTAGATTAGCATTGTAGTATAGTGAACCTGGTTTAGTAGGAAGTATCTCTTTCGTACTGTGTGTGAGGGGTACTTGATTCAGCTCTCACTATGGTTGCTTTTTCTTTGCTAGTAGAAATACAACTTTTGTTGTTATAAGATCAAATTATGTTTTCACAGTCTTCTTTTGGGAGTGCTTTTGATGTATATAGTTCATTCAAAAGTTTTGAAAAGCAGACACAGGATAAATTTAGGATTTGGGCTTGTTTAGGGTTGGGGTTTATGTGTAGGGTTTACCTAGGCTTGAGATCAGAAATGACATGGTTTTTCATCCTTTAAAAAGCAAAACCAAATATGGTAGTTTAGATACTGCCTAATACAAATCTAAACTTTGTTCTAATTTAGGTTGTGACAGTGCAAAAGGCTCCCTGTACTTTTCAGCCACTTTTTCAGCCAGAAAACAAGAATGGGAGCATAAGATGATTGCAAAAAATGGACACTTGATATATATAACAAACAATACAAAAAGCATTCAGAGGCAAGGGTACTGTTGCATTCAGAAATCCAGAGCATCAGGTGCACAAAGTTTCACAGTGTGGTAGCAAGCAACAATGTTGATGTCTATTTTGTTTTTTTTTTGTATTGTATCTTGGCTGTATTTCTCTGTTTTTTTTTGTTTGGCGTTTTTACTACTCTCCACATGTGACTTTTACCAAATACCTACGTGTTTTGAATATGGACACATGTATAACCTGTTTTATTTTTCTAATAGCGATCACCCGATGAGATCACTCTCTATTATTGCTTCTTCGCATCACATATATATGGGTGTTATTCTTCATGCGCATCTCGTTTGTGGTGAATCGCACATTCTACTCGAATTGGTCCGAGGGTCAAATGAAGGATTATAAAATAAGCCGAGGGTCACATTATGCTGCTGGCACAACAATGGTGGTATCTGAATCATACTAGAAACAACTTGCACATTTTGTTTCCTGCAAAAAGTATTGTTTGTTGTAGGCAAATCATTTCTAACCCTCTCTACGTTCGTCCAAAAGGAACTTGTTCACTCGCTGGCCGAGCACTTTTAAACACTGTTGAATCAGCTAAATAACTGAAATATTAACTGTCAGAAAAGTCCCAGAAAGCATCACAGGCCACATGGTGGGCCACAGGCCACATGTTTGAGACGCCTGCACTAATTGTTTGGTTGATGAAAATGCAGACAAAGTATACCATACATAACACAGATGATGGTGAACAAGGAATGGGTGAAGAGTTAAGTATGTACAGACGAATTAGTGAGGCATGCACATGTGAGAGAAGTGAAGAGACAATAGAGCTTGTGAGACAGTAAGCAATGTGGCAACCATGACATTACAGAGCAAAGGCACGTAGCAGATGCAAAAAACAATGTTTATCCACACAAATTGTGAAGAAGCAATACAACCATTCATGCACCATAATGGAGTACCACAGTTGCATGATGCATGTATGTCTCACTGGCCATGTAGCATCCGTAAATGAGGTTGAAGAGGCAAGGGTGGAAACATGTTACAAAAACTTTAACAACAAAAAATAATCCAGCAAATGCTGAGTACATGCAAAACAAAACAGAGTTAGTTGTTAAGTGAAGTGTATAGTTATAGAAACGGTAACATTTTAGCCAGTCTTTTGTTCACTTTGGCACATTCTGGTGCTGTCCCACCACTTGTTGTGATTTGGATAAAACTGGTGCAAATAAAGTGAAGAATAGTTTCTGTCATTGTTTTGGTGATTGAAGATGTCCATCAAAATTGAAGACATCAATTTAAAGCCAAGTTCATGATAAACAAGTTGGTTACTTTTCAAGACAACATATTTTCTACTCTGAAGCTGCGAGCTGTACTTTTGTTGTGACTTATTTGTAACCACAGTCTCTAGACTCTACTGTTCACTCTTTGTTTTTCATTTTGTTTAGCAAGAATGTTTATTTCATGGGCATGGTAATTAAACAAAGGCTTAGTTTAGGTTTAGTGTTCCAAGTACAGTATTTCTTTTAGAATCAATATTAAAACATTGTCATACCATGACAGGATAAGCCTATTGCTAAGTATTATTATTTAACATTATGGAAACTTGTCACCTGCTACTTTTTATGCTGTGACCATATACAAGTTGCGCACCATAAAATATTGTATTATTTTAAATGAACATTTGCTGTTAGATTCTTCAGCATATGGTTTCATTTAAGTCTATATATTATGTATCAGGCTATTTTTAACATCTACGTATTGCTTGTGCAATATGTTAGTTCCACATTAACATTCTTGGATGGGATATGCAAAACTATGTCATACTTAGATGTCATTAAACATGTTGGCTATTTAGTTTACACATAATAAGAACTGTAATTAATAGAATAAATATACTAATCGGTAAGTCTCATATTATATTTTAATAAATATCATAGACATTCTGAAAACAGAATCCGAATCAGTGTTGAGGTCAGCAAGTTAATGCTTGTGGACAAGTACATAATGAATTAAGACAGTGCTTTTCAACAAGATTCTGTGGCAGCTCATTGTTGGTCCACAAAGTTCATATAGGAAGACTTTAGAACATTTTAAAATGTTACAATATTCCAGTATTTAGCTAAAATGTTGCTTGAAAATATCTGATTTTCTGTTGATTAGATTGGGAAATCTTATGACATCTAATGAGCAAGGTCAAGTTTTTCATGAACAATAAATTGCATGTGTTCTATATATTTTCTTTCTTTTTGGTGTTTCCCATTTTTTGTTGTTATACTGTAATATGTCATAATGTGCTGCGCAAGCTAAAAACGTTGAACTAGATTAGAGCAAACAAATTTTCATGAACTGCTCATTAAAGCATTCATTTTAGGAATGAACCATTCGTATATCATTTGCATTATTCACGTGACTTATCAGCTAAGATCTTCATGTGGATTGTGTTTTTCTATTTGCATTATTTCACATGTATTTAAGTTATTTTGCTCCACAGGTGAAACAAACAAAAAATCAATTGCAAAATTTTACTAGGAAATTTCTGGGAGATAGGAAATTTCACGTAACCTGCGCATTGAAATTTATAGGAAATTTTAGGAAATTTTATGTAACAATACGCATCGTCAGGAAATTGATTTTACATAATTCATTGTCAAAGATGAAAGCAGAGCCCAGTCAGCTGATTCCTCAAAAGCCTACAGAAAACCCAAAGCTTGTAAATGTGTTCACATGTGTTTATTACCTTGCATGCTTTTTTGAGAGTGGTTTTCTATCTCCTTGCTTGAGAATAAAACACATGTTTTTGTGTGTTGGTAGTTGGTTACAGTTACTATTATGTGAATATGGTAATAATGCTATCGACCAAAATTATTTGTACTGATTCACCTTTAAAATCCTTGGCTTGCTTTGTGTCTCAAGCACCTGCAAGCCTGAGTTACGCCTATATTACTCTGTTAGGCTGAGTGAATCAGATATGCTAACTAAAGTATATGTTTTTTCAAAGTTGAAGCTTTAACAACAACAAACATATTGTTAGCATTAAAGATTGGATCATGATGATATTCTTCCACATTCCATTTAGGTACACATTGCATTAAATTTTTCCACAATTCATATATTAAAGGTTGCCAACATTCTTTGTTTACTAGGCAAAGTTCTGGCATATTTAACTAATATAAAAGCATAGTATTGTTGTAAGTGCTAGGAAGGAACAGCATCGCACTAAGAAAGAGCACCTGTATGTGGCACAAACAAACATATTAGAGTGAGCATAGCATGTGATCTCTATTATTACTTGCTGCCATAGTGTGAAGCTATACAAACTTGGGCATTCCGAATACAGTATTATGTATCAATAGAAATTATTATATAGCCAAGAATGAAATACTGATGATACCATAATATCATTTTTGCCTACTGTGTGGGCTTCTTCAAGGTTCTACTTTAAATTAATTCAAAAATACATATTACAATTTATGTGAAAAGCATGCAGATAATAATAAACATAGTTAATGCGCAAATTTGTCAATAGCATATGTAGTAAATTTGCCATATGCAAGATGCTCTTAAGGAATATCTTTTCAAAAATCTCAATCACATATGTTATTGTATTTTCAAATGTCATACATCTAGTACTAGCACTCCTATGTATATACACTGTGTGTCTTCTTTTCACTCATGGAGACTGCAACAAATCGGACTGTTGCAAAAAAATGTTGAGCTTTATTTTTTACAACTAATAATCACTGCAATTTGGTATGATAAAGCAAATTGCGGTGATCTTCTACTTCCGAAATAATACTATTATGACAGTGGTAATTGCAGTTCCAACATGCTAGCAGTTTGAATCTGTGTTAAATAGCTTAAAAGCATCTCGCACTTTCTCGAATATTTTTTATGACTGACAAAAGCATTATGACCAAATTGACTTAATTTTTTCTGTCATTAAAAAAAAATTTGGTAAGTGACAGAAAAATGACCAAAAAAACCCAGGATTGAATACAACACAGCATGTTAGCAATTTAAACCTGTTGCTGTGTCACAAGTGTCAAAAGATGTAATGAAATCAGACTACAACCATACCCTTCATTCTAAATTAAGCTACTTGTTTAATACCAGAGTTTTGTGATAATTTGTCTGGGCATTTGCAAATGCCTGAACTTCTTAAAATTATGTGAACTGACAAATTGCTTCCGAGAACACTTCCATTAAACTTTCACTCTTGGTCTACACATGTTTTTTTATGGAGCAGATACTGGTCCATATAGAGTTATGGATCTGGCTTCTATTGGATATCAGCTGTAATCTTTTTCTTTTTAGGGTACACATGTTTGCATATAAAATATGACACATTTAATAAATGAAGCGCTTGATTAGGTTGTACTTGCAAGGTTTTTCGGAAATTGGCGTCAATATGGCAAACTCTCAAAAAATTCCTGGTACTCATATTTTCTTGAGGAAAACACCTGGTGCTGAGAGTGTTAGTATCCAAGTTTTTCTACCATTTACCAAAGCTTATCTGAGTGGTATTGTTGCAACACTGTGAAACTGATCTTAAGGTCAAAATGTGGTGCAGTAAACACAAATGAAAGTCTGAGCAAAATTGCTGTATACAGGGTGTCTGTGGAGTCTTGAAAAGTGTGGAAAAATTTGGTCATTTTCCAGCCTAGAAGTCTGGAAAAAAAGCTTGTTTTGTCTGTTAGTATGGAAAAAGCAAATAAATTCCAGATTTGATCTTTTGACATACATTCTGATATATTTATTCTGATTTTTGTGATAAGAGTGATAAATAATTTGACTTCAAATCATAACTGTCATAGTGCCTATCTTTGATCTGGTTATATCATTCTGAAAAGTTAAGTTAGGAAAAAGTCCAGAAAAACGTTTGGAAAAAGTCTGGAAATTTATATTAAAAATTACGTAGGAACCCTGTGTATATATATCAATAGCATAGTAGCAGTTTCTAATGCCAGACATCTGGAACAGAAGTGGTGCATCAACATAAAGGTTACCATTTTCAAAAACCCTGTTTTAACAGTGTAGACCAATGGGGCACGAAACTCATTAAGTTGCTTTCCAGACAATTGAGGTGAAAAACTGCATAAAGACACACCAACTGGTGAAGTCTATGGTCTTTCTCATAACAAAGAGAAAATTTTGCAACTATGAAGCTCATGGGGTTGAAGGGTAGTACTAGCGCAATTACCAAAAAAGGAATAATTGTGCAAACGTTGTCAGCAGCACAGTATTACTAACTAGTGTCCAGAGGCATACTTGATATTTTGTACAAACCATTACAGATGATGAGGTAATATGTCATGGTATATGGTGGCAGGTGGTAAGAATGTTCTTTGTGGTGAGCTCCATTTTCTGCAAGCTAAACTACATTATGTTGTTACAAATAAGTTTCGGATTAAATGTGCAGCACCCCTTATAGCTATTGATCTTTGGGGAAGAAATGTTGTGCTAACAAATGTGTCATAGTATTATTGGTAGCATGTGTGAGCAGAAAACCTGATGAAAAAGGTTTTGGGCAGATCTCTGATATTCTGGTATGACCATAAAATCTTTATATATTCTTCTTAGCAATATTTGTATTGCTGAATTCTTGGCTTTCAAACTGGTTTTGTAATTGTTTAATGAACATAACTGTGTTGTAGATCCTTCTTTTATTTAGTTTAGACATTTTGCTGGTGAAAATGGTGCAGGAGTACCAGTCTCCAATTCGTGTGTATAAGCACCCCTTTGAATTAGTCATGGCGGTAAGTGATTTTGATTTAGGCACAAACATTTGCCTCTCATATTCTACCAGCTTTTTATTTGACTTGTAGAATGGTCGAATGTATGTCAAGTTTGTATTCATGCTCTCCTTTTCTAGTTTCAACTCAAAAACTTTGTTATTTTTTGTTTATTGATGTTTTCCTGTGCCTTGTTTTAATGAAGTGAAAATAATTTCAAATCTCCATGTATACAAAACACGTTACCTAAGCAATAGTGAAGCATGCAAATAATACTTAAGTACATGTACACATTTTCAGTTGAGTGTTCTTTTTATAAGAGTGGTAATAGTTCATAAATTACTAAACACAATCACTGTCAATCTACATTACATAATGCTCTATAATTTTCTGCAAAATTATTCATTTTTGTTATTTTACCATGGAATTCCCAAGTTATTGGTAATGTGTTTCCATTTTAGTCACTCTACTTGAATGTCTGCTTTCAACATTCCTAAATAGAGATTTTGATGAAATCGTGTTTGAAAAGAAAACAGTGTGCACATTCTACTAGCAAATCGTTTTCGAAAAGGTTTCTATAAGATACCCAACTTTAACAATTATACTTAAGACATGTTTTTTCATTGCAGGCTTACGAAAAAAGGTTCCCTACGTGTGATATGATTCCTGTCTTTGTTGGCTGTGAAATTTTGAGTGAACAAGAAGCTGAAGATAAATCAACTCACGTGATTGAGCGCAGATGCAAGCTTAACATAGATGCTCCTCGCTTGTTAAAAAGGGTGAGCAAGTTATTTTTCTTCTGGTTGGAGCTTGCCTGGTTGTAACTTCATGAGACGTTTCGTTCGCAACGATCTTTTTTGTTGTTTTCCAGGTTGTTGGGTTCGACTACGTATATTTTGTGCAAAAAAACGATCTTAATCGCAAAGAACGCACTCTGAAAATTTCTGCCCGTAACGAAAGCTTCTCAAGCCGAGTGGTCGTCAACGAATATTGCCAATACACTGTAAGTTAACCTTCTGCACTGCTCTCGAAACTTGTTTGGTTTGCAGTCAGGTTGATGAGGGGTGGTGTTGATGGCCATGACCTTGTGACCTTTCTCCACGCAGGTGCATCCCGACAATCCGAACTGGACCTGCTTTGAACAATCAGCTACAATGGAAATAAAGTCGTTTTTTGGTTTTGAGTCGAGCGTGGAAAAAATCGCCATGAAGCAGTACGCTGCCAACATTAAAAAAGTGAGCTTCATCTGAAACCTTCGGCACGGTTTGCCTTTTAGTTTTCAGTTATAGCTCTTTGTTAATTGCAAATGCATCTCTTCCCTTCTTTTCATACATTGAAAGCGGGATAAGAATAGCATATGCCAGATAAAAGTGGTAGAGTTTGGAAGCAAGTGGTTTTGTCTTACGTTTTCATCAAACGTAAGTTACACGATCCAGCGCATTACTAATTGGAAGACACGAGACCATAACATTTGTTTTATCATGCCAAAAACATTGTACCAATTGCACTTTGTTCTTATTATTTCAGTCTTCGCGTTGCAATAAGATTTTGAAACATAGGTAAAACTACTGTACTATCAAGCTGAAACCAGTGTAGAGGTTTGGCGTGTTGCCCAGCGTGGAGGTTGCTTGTGAGGAAGGTCGTCGTTGCATGTAGAAATGCTGGTTTCCCCAAATAAAGCGAGATCATCACGAATTCTGAAATGCCAATTCGTAAAGCGAATAGTTGCATCCACTGTATCAGCTTTCATTCGATGCAAAAAATATCACATCGCTAATTGATGCTACTTCGTATGTAACCTTTGAATGGTGAACTGCACTTGCAGCCTGGATTTATTTTTTCGGTCATCGACCATTTTTTTTTAAATGACTGAAAAAATTTAAGTCAATTTGGTAATAATGTCTGAAACGGTAGGCTAACGAATACTGTTTTGGTGAGTTTTAATACTATTATGGGACAAGTGACCGAAAAGTCTCAGCGAAAAAAAACTAACTTGCGGCTGTAATGTAGGGTAAATTTTTAAGATATTAAACATTAAGCATTACAAAATTCGTTTGCGTTTCTTTTTCTATTAATGTTTTGCGTGGTTTGTGTTGTCAAAGCAGATCGCATTTTTTTGTAATTTCTATATTTGGTAAATTAACTACTCCTCTGAAAGTTTTAAAATATATTGAAGGTTTGCAATTTCATAACAAAATTCAATCTGTTTCAGGGCAAGGAGATAATTGAACATTTCCTCAGCGAGCTCCAGAAAGAAGGCATTACTCGTATTCCTACATGGAAAGAACAGAATCCTCATCTCACAAGAAAATTGTCTTCAAGTTCAAACGCATCGCATTCGTCGAATCTCAATATTATTGTCGGTGACGACGCTGATTCTCAGGTGAGCCAGTGAAATGCATTATCCCTTGCTGCAATGTTTTTGTCGCCAAAAGCTCTGTACTCTTCATCTGCTTTCGTGTTTACCCTATTCGGTGCTGAAGATTGTCAAGCTCAGTGCAGAAATACAATCGTTCAGTGTATAGCAGTGAAACTTCCTATAGTTAACACATTTCGGCGAATAAAGTGGTTTAACCAAACAATTCCCTTGCGTGCTTCACCGATTGAATAAGCACCCAAAATACAAGATTAAAGCTAGCGCAAATTTGTTTCTGCCTTGAATCTTTGGGAAAATGAACAAATTCGGGTGTATTTCCTCATCCTTCCATACAGTTAACTTAAACAACAATGGACTGCAGCTCCTTTGCGTTTAGCGTGCCGTGTGAATCAAATCAATTTAAAAAGAAAAAGCTTGCATTGCACGTATGGTGGGTTTACACATTCAGAAGGTATATTCTCAAAAATATTCCGATTTTCTTTTGCATAGGTTTCTGGTTTCGTACTCAAGTTATTGTCTTTATCACGAACCTAATTATTCCATGCATCTTGGGACGCATAAGTTTATTAAACTTGACCTGTACGATCGTTGATCAATAGTTGATTTCTTGTTCATGCGTTGATGAAGTTCAATCAGGAATCCTAATGTTCGCAGTAATTCACGCGTCGTTCGTTGCGCGTCCGGAAATGAAACCTTTAAAAGCTGTTTAATGCAGCACGTAAGTGATGTCTTTATTTCGATACAGAGACCTAACTGGTTTTCTTTAATCCTGCAAGACCTACAAGCGTTGGTTTCTTACATGGTGTTTCCAGTGCTTGTTAAGCTTATGGTAACGTGCGACCCGCTGAAGAGCGACTCCTCACAATCACTGCCAGTATTCCATCTGAGAAACTTTTACACTGAGCAAACGTTGGTTTTAGTGCGCATGCAATCGCTAACCTTGTAGACGCACAACCAATGAAATGTTTCAAGCGTTGAAAGGCCTATGCCAGGGGTGGCCAACTAGTCTGCGACTGGCATCGACTAGAAAATTTATTGATAACTCGCGATCGACCGGTCGGTAATAAAGTCACAAGTACAAAATGTCATAAAATGCAATAAAAAAGAAATTTGATTGAAAAATGTTCTTTTTAGGTATCGTGTCAATTCAATACAAAATCAGGCGCGATCGACCAACTGAGACTGGGCGATCGCCCGGTCGATCGCGATCGACCTGCTGGCAAACCCTGGCCTATGCGATATGCTGTATATACGATATTAAATTTGGAATGTTGCAAGTCGCGAGAATGAGATATCACTGCGCAGATGGTCTGATGTCGTTGCGCACCTTAGAGGGAACATTGATCATTATTTACTTCAAAGTCGTATTTTTTTATGAATAGAACGACCACAGTCGGACGTCTTCTTTCTCGTCAGCCTGCGCTGACCAGGTCGCTACGAAGGAACGAATCGTCAGCAAAGGCGACGGTGAGTTTTCAACCATCGTCGTCATCGTGTACTGCTATCGCGCTTGTCCTTGTTATGACCGAGGTCATTGCTCCATGTCACACAAAGCGTATCTTCCGGTCAGGGGTCACTCCGGGTCAGCAGCATCACTCGGACTCATCACGTGATTTATACCATTGACTTAATACAACCGTTCGAGGCCTGCGTCACTGAAATTTCCATTTGTTCTCATTCTGGCTGGCACTATCTTTGCTCTGTGACGTCATTTACACAACAATGAATGAGAAATTCACATGAGAACTCGTCCATTGTTGCGTAACGTACGTCACAGAGCACTGATAACCCCAGTTAATCTTCTGCGTACTAGGCTTATTTATATTAGCCCGAGTTACTGGACAATTTATCGTTCGTTTGAAATTATTCTCCAATTGGAACCGTCCGCAGATTGGAATGTAAACCCAATGTTCCACGCAAATCCATTGCTTCCGAAAACATTCAATCTGGTATAAATCATATTTTTCAAAATATACTTAATTTCAGAGGTCACCCTGGGCTCGAACGATAGTTTTTGATTCAGGTCACCTGCAACATGAACGCGAAAGGCCAGACTTGGAACGAAAATATATGAACAGTGCCAAGTCCCAATGTAAAGAACCCGTGTTAACAACCTTAGTGAAGTAGGTGGTGGCACAAATATACAAAGCAAATAAGTTCACGTTCTACAATTTAAACTGTAATCAAAGGCTCTAACTAAGCCCAAGTGCCGGAGTCGCCACTGGTTCCGATTGGTCTGTGACCTTTTCATGCTTATTCCACTGTCCATTCAAGTTACTTGTTGAGAAATACCGACTCTTTCGAAATCGTGTTTGCGTAACTGCAAGAAACAACTGGTCAGATTTGATTGGACTTCGTTTGGCCTCCACTGTTTTTATTGTTAATAAAAGTATAGCTTTTGCAGCGGTGACCACATTTAAAGAGATTTGTTCGAAAGTTTTGCATTGCGTGACGGATCCGGAACAACCATAGTGTTTTTTCGTGTTTTCGAATGTGTTGCAAATTTTATGTAGATGTCGTTAACAATCTTCAAGTACAAGTTGCATTCAAGTAAAGAGAGAGCACTGATGTTTTTACAAAATTATGCTCAAGTAATCGTTTACCTTGTTTGCCTAAATTCTGCATATCACTGTTTTTCCCCGATACATTTCGGTCGTTTTCCCCGTAATAGTATTAAAACTCGCCGCAACAGTATTCGCTAGCCTATGTTTTCGGACATTATGACCGAACTGACCTAGCTTTTTTCGGTCATTTCGAAATAAATTCGATCTATAACCGAAAAAAACAGGCGTATCGCTAGTTTTTCTTAAATAATTCATAATGTTTTCAAAAACTATATTGTAAGGCTTTGTTTCTTGGATTAGTATTTACGGTGATTGGAATTTCAGAAAAACTGGACGAGGACTACATCGCACACAACTTGGGTATACTCCAACCACTGGAAGAGAGCAAATTGATACAGCTGCGCAAGTGGCTCTCCGACACTCACAACGGCAAGGTAAGTGCTATCTGAAGTTCAAATCCTGCATTGTGGTCTCTCTTCATTTGTAAAACAACTCAGCCGTGCCGAAATCATCACGCGTCCGCGAATATTTTTACCTTAAGCGACAATAAAGCGTTGTACGTGGTGTTTATGACCTAACACCAAGTGCTGATGGAGGCTGTTGCTAAATGGTTCCTTGGCCGCCTGGTTGATAACTAAACGGGCAGTGTATTCAGGTCATAATTTAGCAAATACAAAACTCTGTCGAATTGAAATTTCGAAGTACTGCCGCGAGATTGCTCTGATGTTTTTCGGTATCTTTTGTTGAAATCAGGTAAGTTGTTAAAGCGGCTGCACTTAAAAATGCTACGCTGTTTTTCTTCCTGGAAACAAAGGGTAGCGTGCATTGAGTCTTGTCAATTTCACTTGTGTTCATTTTTTTGTTTTGCGCTGAACAAAACAAGCTTTGGCTCTAGGGCGAATAACGAGCTTCTTACCTCAAAGACATTGTCGAGCAGCGCTCAACGCCTTCAGCTGTGGCTGCATTGGCCAGATATCGATCAGTTCCTTCGTTTGTAAAACAGAGCCGCGAATGTGATGTGATTAAAGCTACCCTTAATCGACCTTTATCGATGTCACGCAATTACTGAGGTTTTGTAGCACCTGCATCAGATGGTAGCAGTTTACTGCCGTTGCCCTTCTATTTGTCGGGATTCACGTCGAGAGTGTCAATGTTAAAGAGGTTTCCCGGCCTTTTGTATGGTTTCAGGTTATCATTTTCACCGCAATTTGCTGTAATGCTCCTCTTTTATCGCCTATTTTCTTGTGAGGCTCCAGTCCTAGTGCAGTCGCAGATTCTTGAGTTTAACTACTTTAGTTCCAAGCCGTGGTCTGTAATCAACCTTTCGCTTTTGCAACATAAATTCTTTGCCGTGTCATGTTCAAGCACCGCCATGTTTCCGCGTGATTTAAGTTTCACAAACTTAAGTAAATATTAGGGTTAAGCATGAACGTTCTTTTTCATGTGACTGATGTTTTTTCACTCGCTGAAGTATTTTCGTCTACTCAATTCTGTGTTCTATAGTCATTGCGTTTCTGTTGGTGTTCTCAGGGATGTAAGTTCAAAGATTTTTTGGAAAAGTCGTGAAGACTCAAATTCTGTATGTAGTTATGCAAAGCTTAGCAGCCTCCACTTTGCTGAGGCCTAGGAATAGCCCCGTGAGCGAAAAGTCAAACACTAGTTAGCCGCGCAACAGAAAACAGGTTTGCAAGATATAGTCTTGCTCCAATGTTCTAGTCGAGTCGGCTTATAGAGGTTCTAAAATCTGTCTACGTTACGCCATGGCTCTATTGATTTTCGCTCTCGGGCGGGTAAAGGTGGAAACGACGAATCGTCGACACTTCCGCAAGCATGCCATGAGCTGTCGCATGCATCAAACGCGTGTCGCGGACATGTTCCGCACCTCGAGACCTGCAGCAGCTGTTTGTTTGCTACTTGTTCCTGCTGTCGCCCTTACCTGTCATCGCATTCACGCTGTCAGTTGCGTGCCTTGGCGTTTTTCCCACTAGTACCGAGGCAAGAGCGAATGCTATATTCTTTTTCCACCTGATTACCAGAGCATCGGCGACAACGCACAACTCTTTATTCCCACAACGATGCATGCATGTACGTTTCGTGCACCAAGCTCGTGCTTCTTGTACGTTCTCAGCGCTTCTGCATCCGGCACTTTGCCCGCTGGAGTTCCTTGATTGGCCAAGCGTGTTTTTGTCGGTGAATTAAAAGGAAAACGCGTTGAGCTATGCCTGCGCTCAGATAATGTTTGTAGAGTTGGTTATGCTTCTTCTTGTATTTGCTTCATAGCAATCAACAACAGATGGCAGTCTGAATGTTTCTTACGTAAGCTGTCGGAATTAACCTTCTTGTCCGAAGATCGCTGGATTTCCATTGTTTCAACCAGGGTTCCCACGCGGTATTGGAAATATTGAAAAAGTATTGAATTTCAAAATTGGTTTTCAAGACCTTGAAAAAGTATTGAATTTGGCTAAAATGTACATTTAGTATTGAAAAAGTGTGGAAATTCTAAATGGAAACGAAATCTTAAGTATCTGAGCAGAATGTTACTGAAGGCAAAGCACTGACGCAGTGTTACGTAATGTGTAAAATTTAGTTTCGTGATCAAGAATTCTGAAAAATTAAGGGAAGTGATGGTATTGAATTTGTTTAATTTAGTATTGAAAAGGTATTGACAAAGTATGGAAAATGATCTTTAAAAATGTGTGGGAACCCTGTTCAACTGATGCACTGATTCGTGCGACCTTCAATGAACCGTTGTGAGCTTTAGGGGCAGCGGTTTTTAGCTCTTTGGTTTGAAAATACTTTTCACATTCACGATGTTGTGTTAAATGTTGACATTTAAATTTCTGCTTGTTTGAACTGTTGTAGGTTGTACAATCATTCGTTAATGAGGAAAGGTACGATCTTTTGCAAATAAATGGCGTTTCTTGTTAACTGTTGTATTATAAACCTGCTGAGTACAACTGTCAAGCAGGGTTTAATCATTTCTGACGTCGTCATCATGCTTCAATGCTACGATTGGATTTATGTTTTTAAATCGGCCCAACGGATGTTACTGGTTGCGCACACTTTTAATGAGCTGGTTGTTTGCATTGTTGAGAGACAGAAGAAAGTTTTGCGATAACGGTAGATTTGTTTTTAATGACTGGTTGTCAAGCGGTTGTTGATCACAGAAAAAAAACAGTCGCTGTCACTTGCTTCCTGGTAATGTCAAAAATGAATGTTGCTGGCCTAGCGTGGCGACAGTTGAACGCGTTTACCGTCTGCCAAGAAAGGCACACCTCCCGTGGGTAGACAGGTCAAGCTGTGAAAGTCTCATCCTTCTGTTTGATGGATACGACAAATACAAGGGGGTTGCGCCTTAGCGGTGACGCCCACTGTATTCACTCCATCCTGTCGTTGTTCCGTCTTGGTCTGTGCTTCACTTCGTGTTGACACTTATGTCGCGAGTGACAAACATGAAGCCGTGTACAGCTCACGGTTTTACTGAGGAAAGTTCAAGGAAAACTACACTGCACATACTTTCCGTACGATTTATGTCTTCGTGTTTCTTGTTGCAGCTACATCGCTTATTCACTGCATGCGGCCAATTCAGTTATTCTTTTATGGGAACATAAGCAGTGGAGATTTTGATTTCAGCTGATTACATTTTTATAACATTTGGAAACTATTTCCACTGCAGAGGGCTTAACTGACTCAAACTCCAAAAAGTTGGCGAATATAGAGTGAGTTCACCTGATTTAACGATATCCGTGTCTAACACATTTTATTTGTCCAGTTGCAACTTTAAGTTTCATGGTTACCTGGAAATCTTTGAAAACAGATCGGTACAAAAATGGGAAAAAATTACCTGGAGGTGCAAGAATCGGAGGAAAATTGTCAAGAGTTATTCGAAAACCTATTTTTCAGGCTGTGGTTTTGGTCATAATTTTTGCTAGGCCTGGACTTGTCACTCTAATTCCACACTTTTAGATTAAATTGAGCAACGCTGTCACTCACCCGCACTGGCGAGCAGTGACTGAACCGCTGCTGAACGTTAAGCATATGTGTTTGCGCAGAACGAAGCACTGTTGTGTCTGCTGCGGCACGATTGTTAAGACGCTTTTTTTCGAACCACCTCCACAGTTTCTGTTCATTTGTTGGACGATTTATTTTAATGATGTGGTTGTGACTATTTGTCAAACTGATAAAAAAAATTTGGATATTAACAAGTTGGGCATCGCGACAACATGCGAGCTTCCTTTGGTTCAAACAGCGGTGTTAGATTGGTGAAATGTTGGTTTTTGATTTGTCTGCTCATACTTTGTAGCAGGGGCCAACAACATGGTGCCCGCGGACTTGTTCTGAAAATGCATTGACATGATCAGTGTCTTCAAATGGATGAATATCTTTAATTTTTATCAATGATAACATAATTGACAAATTGAGCAAATTTTCATTTCAGAAATATGTGTATCAAATTGGTAGCCCTTCGCATGAATATATACCAAGGAGTAGCTCTCAGTTTCAAAAAGGTCGGTGGCCTCTGCTCTGTAGCAATGTTTCTCCGTGGCTCGATGCCTGCAGCGACTTGCAGCGTGAAGCTGCTCCTCCAGCGTAGTGTTGGGTGATTTACCGACGCTGGATCTACTGCTAGTCGAAAATTTATCCGTAATATCTTGCGCAAAGCCCTGGGCTTTGAAAACCGCAAATACGTTTATGCTCGGCAGTAATCATCCTGGTCAATTTAAATTTTGTTGATGGGCGCCTTGGCGCCATACAACGTACGGTCCGTAATATTTTTGTATTTTTTTCGTTATAAAACGTTTTCAGTGTCTGCGGAAACTGGCGTGTAGGGTGCTTAGCGATCGTCCCTTACGATAAGCCCGCCGCAAAGAGGGCGCTTCTCGTCCCATGCCACGTTGATTCGTGCAAGCAAAGAATTCATTAATTTTTTAAAAGATGCTATTTGTACGCGTGTCTCATTGCCGGTCACTTCGCAGTTCCCTGTTCCGGGGTAGGAGAGCATCAAGCAAGGGAGCAGAGTAACATTGGCAAGTGTGACATTAGACAAAATATTGTTTAGATGGGGCACTTTACAAACAAGACATTAGAAATTCTGTGTTCAGCGCAAAATGCTTTACCACGGTTGCTGTAATAGTCAGCAATCTTGCGCTCTTTTGCTGGTTTTATCTTTTCTGTATTTTGGCGTGATCTGTCTCACTGGTTTGCTGCTGCTGCGCTGCCTGATATCCACAAACATTTTTCCAAGACAAGTTTTGTTTTTCTGTGGAGATTTGAAAATGGCCGTCAGAGCAAACAAGGATGAATAAGTTTCATTCCGAGGATTTCCGGTAACAATCGTCGACAATGACTCTTTCCCTTTGCTCGTTCATCAAACTTCTTTTGATAAATGACAATAACATTTACCCTTTGTTCTTTTTGGACACTGTAGTTATGACAAAGCTATCCACTCTGTCAACCTGCTCACTGTAGTCCAGTATCACCACAGGTTTTCCCGTTACCTCATTTACTTCATTGTCGCTATGCATTGTTGAAAGCAAGATCACGGCTTTGTTTTTTTTCACGGACGTACAACACAAGAATCTAAACCCAAGCAAACTTGAACCTGTTTCTCGCTCTTTTCCAATGTGAAAAAAAACAACCAGATATTACCCTTGTTTGAGAATATCTGAGAAAACACAACCAGATATTCCTATCATTTGGGAATATCTGGTTGTTTTTTCTCAGAGTTCCCAAGAGTGGAGTTGGTTTTCGAAGGAGATCATCCGTAAGTGTGGTACCGTACCGGTAAAGCAATTATCGGCAAGTCACGTTGATCACAGAGTTGAGACAACACGCCGTGCAATCCCAACTCTCCTCTTATCACCTTCGTGCCCTGTGTAGGGCATTATAGCCGTTATAATTATAACCCATGTAACAGTCACAAGTAAGAAACGGCTTCAGACCATATTTGTCTGGTTTGCTTGGCATATCGAAAAGAAAATATGCTGTATTACCTGTTCGTCAATAGACACAAGCCCCAAAAGCATATGTTCCCGACCGTTTTAAATAAACCCATCCCACAAGCACCGAAATGGAGCATACTACGTATGTGTTTTTTTATCTCTCGCAGCGAAGAAAAGCAATAATTTCCGGAAACGGCGTCGATCAAAGGCAGCTGGAAGTATTACTGCAGGTTTTTTTCAAAGGTGTTTTAGGGACCCGATTCAGGTATCTAATATAATTGAAAATCGGTTCCCTAGAATCAGCGAAAATTTTCATCGGCTTCTCAGAATCAGAGAAAATCGAGTCCCTTGAATCGGAGGAATCGGGTCCCCACAGGTCCATACCGGGTACCTAACGTTTTCCGTAAAAAAAAACTGATTGCTGCATCTGAAAAGCGAGGAAACTACCCTACCAAATTCGTCATGACTCGTGCTACAATCTATAGATGCCCATTACCCTGAGATAACCGATTACCGCTTTAATTTCTTCCGGGTTTGTTGATGACTAATTTTTCCTCCTCGACTTTTCGCAAATTTGTTTTTGTGTTCAACAATCATCTTCAGCATGTCTTCATCGAAAAGTACAAAAGTGATTCTACTTGGATTTATCTTGCATTGCCTACTGGTCCTTCAGCTTCGTGTGTTATGTTGCAAACACGTGTGGGAGAGGGTGTCGGGCAATCTGCAGACCAGGCATTACCGTTTTTCCATGTGAAGGACGAATGAAATCATTGTTCTGTAATGTGGTGGAGTTGGTTCATTATTTTCATCATCGTTGCCGCTGTTACCTGAACCGGCAACTTCTTCACCACCGCCATGAGTGGAACTGCTCAATTCTTCCTCAGCAGGTTGATATTCACTCACTTCACTCACAACAGAGCAGTCGTCGTCAGTATCGTCGGAACGAGACCAGCTTTCAAAAGTGATTTAGCTTGAGCAAGAGTGAATTTCTTAAGCACTGTGCTGTAATTGCACTTCTATTTTCTGAAATTTTACGAAAAAGGCTATTGTTACTATGTTTCCAATGTCTCTTTCTCCAACAAAATTAGTGGGGTACCCAGTTGTTTGCCCTCCCCAGCACCCTGAAGGCTACAACTAATCTGTCCAAACTTGTACAGCCCAGCACGAATTGCAGGTGGCTGCCGTTATAGCAGCTACACCGAGGCCACCGCGATGGACATATCACGATGGCCTCGATTACACTGCCCTTATGTAACAACAACAGATGAATTGTTAAATCGCGCAATAAGTTTGTCAGTGGTGTGCTATTTGCAAAACCAGTCATTCTTGGACGGTTGCATTGCTTGTTACACCGGGTGTTTGTTGCGTCACAATACCAGTTACCAGGCGCATTGCCGCAACGAGGCATTCCTTATACGATTTTGCTTTTAACGTGGGTTGCTCGAGCCCCTGTGATCCTGACTGAGTCCCTATACGCGACCCTACTGGGTTTCACGGAGGAAGTTTATTTTTTTTCTGTTGAAAGTTACAAATGTCAGCATTTTTCGTTTATGAAGCAATGCTCACAAGTAACTCGAGGCCCACGTGGAGGGTAAAAGTATTCAGGGTTGCCAAGTCTAAACAGACCTTTCAAGCTTAAAAAATTGTGAAATTCCGCTAGAATCCGCTTGAATAAGACCAATTGTACAGACTGCTAGACCAATTATCCGCTAGAATTTAGCTGGTTTATGCCGCTGGACCAATTATCCGTTAGAATTTAGCGGATTTAAGCCGCCAGACCAATTATTTTGCAGCTAGACAGGATGAAAATCCACTAGATCCAGCGGAAAATCTGCTAAATTGGCAACCTTGTAAGTATTATGGGCTGCGCGTGTTTCTAAATTTTCGTTTGGTGAATACTACCCACTCAGGCGTTGAAGGGCTATGGCATGCAACGATTGAATTCGAAACGTATTTTTGCTGGCCATGCATTCCGTTTCAAACCTTCTTAATCAAATTGACGCTCATCAGCACTTAATCTTCGTGTGTTTTGTTACGCATTGATTTCCTGAACTGCCTCAAGTATATTATTAACCGAGTGCTGGATTCTTTGCCCAATACCAAGTTGCGTGCAATGTTTAGGATGCTGTAGCAGCGTCAGGTGAAATCGTCGTAACTACTGCTTCTGGAATAGGGTGGCAAATCATTTCGCTGCGTACAGTTGATTGCACCAGGCATTTAGCATTTAGAACCAAACTTCACTCACGAAAGCTGCCACTTCCGTTCAATTTCAAACGCGCTAAAAAGTACCATCATACTTCTTTCAAGCTGACGTGTTTACTGATCGCCATGACTGGAAATTTCAGGCAATGACCACGATTTTGCGAAAGATAAATACTTGCTTGCGGTTTATATGCATTGCGCTGAACCGCATGCTGTTGCCGTTTGCTTTTCTGGTATTGTTTCGTTGTTGTGGCGGCAAAAGTGTTTACGATTAAAACAACAATCTTGTTTGTGGAAGGTTTTGCAATTTTCCTGTGGCGAAGCATTTGTTTCGTAAAATCATTTAATGATGTTGACATGATTTTCATGCTTTGCAACGTGATTGCAGAATGCACAGTTGCCACTGAGCTGCTTTGCTTTTTGAGCAACCGGAAAATTTACCAACTGATAATGGGGGGAGATCAAAGCTTGTTAAAAGATTATGTTCGTTCACATCCCGCACTCGCCGAAATCTGGAAAACGTCAACCCGTTCCCACCCGCCCGCGCTCTTTCAATCCACCGCGCACTTCGTTTGATCTCAACCCTTTTTTTGAACCTTTGAATCCCAACCCTTTCAATCCACCGCGCACCTCGTTTGATCTCGACTTCTTTTCAAGTTTGTAAAGTCAGAACATTGACTGGTCCTGACGGGTTTCAGCGTCTGTGCAATATGTTTATAAAAATACCCGTTTCGGCTTGTCCGTTTTCGTACCTTCTATTTGCGCCATTTTCTTGTTTAATTATTGATGCGTGACGCCGTCTGCAGTATCCGCGCCATCCTTGTGAATATTTTATGACCGTCATCGTTTTAACAATTTTTTAATAACTTGTCGCAGCACCATCGATTTCCCTCCAGCTTGTTGCATAATGCCGCTTTCAGAGAAATTAGTTTTCAGTCTTGAGGATTTTTTCGGATAGTAGCAAAGCAGGGCAACTTGATGGATTGTGATCAGCGGCAAAAGATTATTTTACTGCAGGATAGTATTTCAGGGACCTGATCCAAAAGCCCGGGAAAAGTAGCGTTGCTATCGGCGGAAAGAACACTCGCAATTGCCGCAACAGATCGCTCCGAAACACGTGCACGCACATTCATAAGCCAGGAGATAGGAAAGGATATTACTGCAATGTAAGGATTCTCGATGCACAAAGCACGTTGTCCAGCAAATCAATCGGTACGCGTTAAACGCCCCAAGCAAGCAAGTGCGCTTGCGTGAAACGCAGGCGTTTTGCTTCGCACGCCATTCGCTGATAGTTTTTTTCCCTTGCATTTTGCACACGTCATTTGTTTACGCTCTGCCTTGCATACGAAACGAAAAATCGTGTTTGTTCAGATGATTTAAAGTGAACTATTCCTCATACACAAGAAGTCTGATGAGACCATTGCGCGCGCAAAATCAAGAGACGTCTCATTTTGAATTCAAGCAGAAACGTTAATTTCGATAAATTTCTAACGGCACACGTGCCGTTAGAAGACATTACAAACTGCACATGTTGTCGGGCTTCACGTCACTTTCGCAATTTCGTTCTTGTAAATTGTATCTGCGCAATGTGAGCTACGCCTGATACTGACCGGAAACAACAGAAAATATGCTTTGCGGTTTACGTTTTTTTTTAACTGGCGTCGTTCGCTTACTTAAAAAAAAACTGCACTAGTGGTGTCATCGTGTTATGCATTGGACTACACGCTGCTAAACGGACACTGTCTTTGCCTTGATTCAACGATTTCTAATCAATCGTTACGAAACGCGTGCCATTCATGCGTCTTATACCGCAAACTATCCTCTTTGCACGCAAATGCGACTCGTCCTACTAATATCACAATGAATGGATATAGAGATGTGTTTCTAATTATACTCCAGATAAAAATGTGCTTGCACTACTACTCGAGCCTCAGTCTTTACCCAACGCGACAGGGTTGGTTTTGGTTGTAAACACTGACGACGGTTGCTACATTTCAAGAGCTTGATCGAAGTGCGCTTCTGCGTGATAAAAGAAGTGATTAATTTTTCTTAAATGCCACATTCAACTGGTGCATCTACGATTCATTGGTACGGATCAGGCACCCCTGTAATTGCGCAAAATAGGGCCATGGATAAAACCAACGACTTTGTGCTTTCCGCAAGCATTACTTCCAAAATAAAATCAAGATGTTGACGACAGGATACTTGCTTGTGGAAATTCCTGAGATCCGTGAACGAGCAGTCTCATGCGCTTGCCGCTAATACCCGTGGTCACAAGTTCATCCGTGTCACCAAAAATACGCACTAACACAAATGCCTTCGGACAAGACATGGTATTGCGATCTGTAAACTCGCTTGTTGTGGATCAAGCCTCGCGAGTGTCCCTGTTACTCAAATGATCACTGTGTTGACACAGTTCGTTTTGAGTGTTTTGTTGCCGGCAGTTTCGCAGATATATTTGCTGCGGCTATAATCAAGTTTTTGCCCGTGCTCGTGACCTTGAGTCAGTGACGTTTGTTGTTTTTTGACCAGATTCCTCGCGACGAACACATTTTGCGCTTCCTGCGCTCACGTGACTTCCACATGGAAAAGGTCAAAGAGATTTTGTGCCAATCGCTTTCTTGGCGAAAGCAGCACCAGGTCGGTTTCTGACAGAGCTTTGCTGTGATCAGATTGTTCCGCGCAGCTTTTTGTTCGTTGTTGATGTTGCCAAGTTTTGAGTGCATTCCACAGTGTGAATTTTGCCTTGTTATGTAAATGAATGTTGCGTATATGATTTGACTTTTTTCGGTTTGTCTTTATTTGCTTTGATTGTCCGTTTTGATATTTTCTCTTATTGTCCTTTTGTGCTGCTGTGTTTATTTCATCATTCCTTGTTTTGTATTTTGCTTTCTAATTGTTCATTTTTTGTCTTCATATTCAATCCTAATACATTGCTAATGTGCTGCTTCCGCCCTCTGGTTTGGTTATCAACATTTGCCTGCCGTTCAGCTTGATCAATGACCATTTTTTATGTCTCTGGGTTTTGTAATACCTTGTTTGTGACTCTCAAACACTCTTACAATGTTACAAATGTAAATTTTATGCTTGCAGTAACTTGTATCGGACATAGCTCTAAGATCTGCGCCACAAACGTGAATGACTTTTGCCGAAATTCGGAAAAAAATTCAAAAAGTTTACCACTCCCTGCATGCAATGAAATGAAAGTTTTAAAACAACTGTTAATGGAAAACTTTCGTTACTAGCAAGGTGATGCGCGATGAAATCTTTTGGTTCATGGGGCGACGGAATTGTTGCGTGAATGTTTCCTTTGTAGGAGGCTCGTCAGCTGCCAGACGGCAATTCGCTGCACCCGTTTTTGACCCTTCGCGACCCGACCCAAACAAGGATCACGAAGGGCCAAAAAATGGGCCGTGCCGAGGCGATCCAAACCTGAGTTGTCTATTTTCAACGTTACCACTGCTTGTCTGTGTTTGTCGGTAGCGTAGGTACTTGAGAAAAGAGTAGATTCTTGACACTGAAAATGAACTTAGCAACTTACTGCTAAAAAATCATCCATGCAATCAAAGTTGTTTCCATCGGTCGCGAAGTGTTCAACGAACTCAGATTTAGGTCGCGCTCAAAAAAGTTTGACAACGGCTGGTTTAACGTGTCTCGGCTTATAAGTCACGAAAACGCTTTAATCGATAATTGCGAATATTTCGGCGCGTGAAAAAGCAAGCTATGGCCCACTATTATTTACAACCGTGTCCTTCGTACAGATCGACCGACTCCTGGAGAGCTGGACTGTGCCTCAATTGCTCAAAGATTACTACCTCGGCGACTGGCACCACCACGATACGGGTAGGCGTTACGTGAACATACATCATTGTGCTTTGTGCTATTTTCATTGTGCTATTTTTTCATTTCATTGTGCTATTTTTTCATTTCATTGTGCTATTTCCTCTATATTAATCAGCACGTCTTGACCTACACTGGTAATGACGCATTTCAAGCTTTTTTATTCTTCCAATAAAACGCCCGAATTGCTTGAAGAAAAATTAATTTTCGCGATCTGAAAGCTTGCAATGGCGACGCGTCACTCGTTTTCGTTGTGAGAAGTTCTGACTTGCCGAAGTATAATATCAGCTCGTGGCGCGTGTTGGTGAAGAAGAAAATGCGGTCCAATTGCTGCTGAAACGTTGCGCTCGTGGATTCGATTACGTTGTTCTCAGCATCGTACCTGCTCTACAGCAGTGGTTCTCAACTGGGAGTGCGCAAAAATGCTCCCAAGGCGTACAGGTTTTTTAAAAGTATTTTCATAATGAGATTTTAACGTAAAAGTACAATAATTATAGGTATGCTTCTAATTAGTGTGTTCGTAATTACAGTCTAAGGGGTACTTGATAGACAAAATATTATCCAAAGGGTACATCAATAAAAACGCCGAGAACCACCGCGCTAGAACCATGTTAAATATTACAAGTGCTTTTAGACATGCTGCGAGTTACTTGATCCTGATGTACTTGTCGTCGCTGTTCTGCGAATTGCTGCTAGTTCCTGGTCAAGAGCTCGACAATCGACGTCATGCATTTTCTGGCGCCCGGTCAATCGAACCGTTCGCGCTGCCACTAAATAAACAAATCCGAACGTAATAAAGCTCCGGTTGAGGTGGTCGGGTCGACCGCTCTGGTTGCTGTATTGACATTCAAATGCAACGCTTTTTGCAAATCTGCTGCAAAGCAGACATTTGATTGACTTGCGCGCTCTTTCAGACGGCAGACCGCTCTACGTGCTGAAACTCGGCCAGATGGACACGAAAGGACTTCTGAAAGCAGCGGGAGAGGAACAAATTTTGAAGCATGTAAGCGTTTTGGTGCCAGTAGAACTTGTATGAATTAGTATATATTTTTTCATATATACACAATTCATGAGTTCTTTTGTGATTGCGGAACAAAAGTTGGATCCGTTCTCGTCTTGCCTTCATGCTCAAACATCAAACCTGCCGGTGAGAATAAAGTACAACCTCTTTTTTATCAGCTCCTTTCGCTGCCCAGGGCTTACAAAAGTTTTAACAACGTTAAGTGTTAGTGAAGCTTGCAACAGTGATAGGTCGCTGCATGAAGTGGCAAAAGAAGAACTGCGTTTCTTGTTTAAGTCTTGCTTTACGTGCATTATGAAGCAACACTTAAACATGACTGTTTAGCATCATAGCAGTAGTCTGATTGTCGGAAATATTGCAGGCGGTTCTCTTTGTTCGCTGCGAACAAACTTAAGTGGGGAACACGCTGGGTCGAACTTATACATATTTATTTAATGTAACGTGGCAAGTGCAATTATTGTCAGTGGAACATTAATCAGCGGCAAGCGTAAACCGATGCACTTTTTCTTGTTGAACCGTTGCCGCTTCCACACAGGCACACACACACACTCGAACCCATAAGCGCTTGAGAACCATCACGAGTGGTTTCGCCGTTTTCGAGCGCGAATGTCCAGAACAGGGATCTCTAAACGTCGGCCCTCGGGCCAAATCCTGCCCGCGAAACTATCACATCCGACTATAAAGACAGGTTATCAATAAGGAAAAAATGATACATTTACGAAACATTGCTTGATTGGTAGAATGTGGCGTATCTCGAAACACTCACATTGCGTAAGATGTCCGGCTCTCGAACTGTTGTGTAGCAGCTTATGTTACCCTCGGACAAAAAGGTTTGTGACCCTCAGGCAAGAAAGCCTGGAGTTCCCTGGTCGAGAACGCTGACGGCAGCTCGCTCTAGGCTCATTTCTCAACGTCACCAGTAAGTCTCTCGCTTGTCGTTCCTCCCTCCCCCCTTTTCGTTGCCGGGACGACGTCGCTTTATCTTACTCGGTCGCGTTTGCAGGTTTTGTACATCATGGAGGAAGGATTGATGAAGTGCAGGGAAGCGTCGGCGAAGCGTAACAAGCCAATCAGGTACGAAAACTCAATCACGTGACGGCAACTGCACGCTTGAGCTTCTGCGGCAGAAGCCACGTTCGATTCAGTTCGGGACTGTTTTCTCTTCACGGGACGGGACTGTTTTCCTTCCATCTCGACTTGTTGAAATCATAAGCGCTGAGATGAGATTGCTCATCGTTTTTGTCAGACAGCGGCAGACAGGGATAGGTGGGCCCGGGGCAGGAGCAAGTTTGGGTCCCCGTGTTCGAACCTGTGGTCTTTCAAGAAAGTACTTGTGACATTGTTAGGACTTTCCGGTCCCCCCGCGGCCATTCCTCCCATGCCCCTAGTTACGCTCCCGGCGGCGGGTCCTGCTTTCTGTATTGAGGTGGGTGGGACGCAGTCGGTTAGTGGGTCATGTTGGAAGTTCGTAACGTTTGTTGTTGTTGTGTTTGTTTTTTCAAGATCGGTTTTCACTGGTCTGTTCATGCACGTCAACACAACACCCCCTCACTTTTTATGATGACCGCAGCGCTTCGAAGGTTTCTCTCGTGCGACTTCGTGTGGTATTTCTTATGAAATAACTTCACTGTCGCTGCCGCAACGCGAAGTGGAAGCGTAACTTATGAGAAGAGACGCCGAGACCCGAAGCGTGCATGGAATAATCTTTTTCAAATCGCTTTTGAAGCTGCTTTTCAGCTGTCCGCAGCCAGTTAATTGGCTTCATGCAGGCGAGCCCGATCTAGCGTGCCTCGTGGATTGCACTTGAGGCGTCGTCGTAGTGTTTAGTGCCCCGATTGCCAGAAGGTCTGGGTAAAGTTTTCTGCGATGTAACACAACGTTGCAAATGCTTGGCAGCATGTGAATCTGTTGAAGCGGACAGATTTAATACGTCTGCTTGAAAACGAAGTGAAGCAACGCAAATCTTTAGTTTCGTTGTCGACGGCGAGGTCAGAGAAATCGTCGAACTCTCCTTGCCGACACGCGAAACCCTGCCTACCAGCGATACCTGGCCGTGGCAGTTTATCGCGTGCTGTTATTTGGCCAGACGCTCCATGTCTGCGAATCCGCTGCTCACGGCACGTTATGCGTATGCTTTCACGTGCCGTGCTGTGGTTGTGGTGCAATTATTACTAAGCCCTCAGCGAAATTCAGAACAGCGGCGCAGTTTATGTTGCCACTTTGTATGAAACTTGCAACTTATTGAAAGTGCAGTAAGCGAACTTTAGCATTGCGGCAAGCTTCTGAGGAATCTGCCTGCTGTCTGCTTTCATTCTTCTGCGACGATTAAAACTTGAAAGCTTATCTATTTTTCATAGTTAAAGGCCACAAAGATGGCGGCAAGTAAATCAGTCACAGTTTATTGACGGGGAAACTAGTTTCGCGTTTTCCAACGCATCATCAGTCCTGTAAATGTAAGACAAATCTCACAAGCGAAATGTTGGCACTTGAAAACAAGTAAAGAAAAACACACGAACTGTGGCTAGTTACAACGACATCACTAAATTTTTTTTTCGAAGCTAAAAGGCAGACCTTCCCAGAGCATCATAAACCAGTCACTGCTAAGAAACTCTGCGTTTGGCACCAGTCTAACAGACACTTTACTCTGGAGATAACACACGTGCGCGATGACGTATGCCAGAGAGAAGCCACGCGATAAAACAGAGCGTAACAATTCACGAAAAATCAAGAAAGGCCGAGCCTTCCATCGTACATTGGAAGCGTGCAGTGAAGCTGATTTTTAGTTATTCCATGTTCCAAACACTTGAAAGTGTTATCTTCCACTACTGTACCAGCCTACAGGAATAAACGGCAATTTGTTTGCAAAATCCCAGTCGCGGTCCTGCGATTTGACTCAGTAAGTCAAACACAAATTTATTGTTCAGCGCTCGTAGACTTACAGAAAAATAATTTAAAATACTGACGAAGATAGCTTAAACTTAATTTCTTTCTGGTACCTCTCAGGAATGCATTGATTGGTTTTAAATATTTTTCTTTAAAAATGGTTTCTGCTTTGCGCCAAATATCAACTCCAGGTTATTTGTCCAGTTTTCCACTGAAACATCAACATCACCACAGGCCATCTCAGGACGGTACAGACTTGAACCAAGCAAAAGGGGGCTTTGTCGCGTTGTGATTAACCCGGGTTCCAACGCTGCGCCAGACCGCGGAACCCGCGAAACGGGCGCAATTCGATCGGCGAGCGGATTGATGACGTATGCCGCGCCGGGACCGTTCAGTGCTAGCCGCTTATCGGTTCGAAAATCCCATTTATTTACCTTGTTGTGGGTTATCAGTTTGGCGTATTGCGCCAAGGCATGCTTCTGTTTGTTCACCGTGCTGATACAAGCACGTTTAGAGCGTATGAACTTGCTGAGTGCGGCAATTGTCAAGCCCTGTTTTCCATCTTCCACTGAAGCCTTTGTGTTTGTTTTGAAAAACGTGCGCGTTCGACATGTCGTAAAAAATGTGGAGCATGTAGTTCAGGTCGTTTTTCAAAATATTAACTTTCCCAATTATTCACCAGGGCTTCCTGCTTATCACATGAGCTCTGTTGCAAAACAATGCAATTAGCGTCGCATGATCTTCTGCAGACGGCCATGCAGCTACCAGTTGATGCGAAACACTACTAAAGCCATGTTTGGTTATTCCCTGCGTTTCGCTAATCTTTCATCACAGCACAGATGTATTTCCCTTGTTCTCAACATGTTGCTAAATGTATGTAACTAATGGCTACAAGGTTTCCGATGTTTCTTTTTTCCGCCGGGCAGCTACGCATTGCTACCTGCCACCGATGGAGAACATAGACAAAAAGCGTGTCGTGTGTTGAACTCCACACCCCCTGTGTTGTTGCCCACCGCAAGTGCACGTCGTTTTTGGACGAGGCTGATAGTATTGGCGATATCGCAATTTGGATTTGAGGGTGCGATTTGTTGTAAAAGTGTCCGTTTTTGACACTAAAACGATCCAAAATCATGCAAAATTTGTCTTTCAACGCACGAAGCATATGCTGTGCTTTTTATGGTCACTCCGTCCGGATCCCAAGTGGGACCAACACGTAAATCGTTTCATGAAACCTTGTCAAGTGTTGATCGTGACAAACTCTGCAAGTGTCTCAGGCCGTTTCTATGAATCCATAAAGGATTGCGTCACAGTCAAGCTCCGGGTTGAACTGTTTTCATAATTAAGCAGAAGTGCCGCGGTGAATTAAAATCATACTTACACATGTCTCTCTTGTGCGCTGAGAACCTGACGTAGCGCTGTCTGTGTGCGAAGGCGTCAATGATCGCGTAAGCAAACCGTGTAGGTTGGATCGCGTCATCAAAGTTCGCATTTACCACTTCTTTCCACACTCCGGTATGTGCCTGACGCATTCAGAGCGCATGATGGAGAATCGCGACATATCCTGTGGTGTTTCGCACCTGGCTAATTGCCGTCTCATCGCGCGAGCCGGTTGTGCTTTCACCGGTTGTAGATTGCGTGTTCATGTGGCCGGTGGGCAGGTGTGAATTTTATTTAAGTAGACTTTTCTCTTTTTTGACGATCTCAATGCACTTCGCAGCGGAAAGTCGGCAGGAGAAGGCGCGATCAGGTAACTCCGCTGCACATGGCTGTGCAACCCGCTTCTTTCGCTGGTGTTCTCGTGTGTGTGTGTGTGTTTTAACAGCGTTGAGGCTGCCGGTGTGACTTCTAACAGAGCAGTGTCTTGCAGCTTGCTTCATTCTTGCTCATGACGGCTTATTTTACGAGAGCCTTGCTGCTGCTGCTGCTGCTGCTGGAAACCGGTATATTCCGGTATTTTCCAGCAAGTATGTTGCTGCTTCGTGCAAAAGACGCCGGATGTTTGTTTTGAACCGTTCAGCATCAAAGCAAAAGCTGACGTCGCGCGAACTGTTACTTGAGGCTTTAGATTCACATCGGTGTACGAGATATAAAAACGATGTTGCTTGCGAATTTTGCGCATTAAATCCATTGCACAAAGAGGACGATTTGCTCGCATTTGTCGCGTTTATCAGCATCGCCCCAGGTCGAAAACAAAGCTCTATCGTGAAAAAGGTCAGATTGAGCACAAAGGCGATTGCTTTCCGAAGCCGATCAACGTCGGCAGCTTTTCGGTGCTCAGCGATGTAGTCCCGCGAAGGTTTGCTTTCGTTGGACCTGTTGCGGTTAGGATGGTGGGTGATGAAAAATCCAGGCCACTGACGATCGACGATAGGTCAAATATCGACCTTATTACCGCCGAGCGCATGTGTCGGGCTTACGGCAGGGCGGCGTGAGTTTCATATACGAGTGCGACTCGCATTTTTCCGGGACACACACGTTTGCGTCTCTTGTGTTTTTGCGAACAGCCTTTTTCGTTCCAGTTGACATTGATGGCATACGCTGTGGTTGCGCTTGGTGCATGATGCATTGTGGTGACTGTAACTGGGGCCGCTCGCTCGCCAACTTACAAAAAACTTCTGCTTCATATTCTTGAATGTTTAAAATCGTTCAAAACTAGTGACTTCAGTTGTCAAAAGATGATGGTCTCTTAAAGGAAAAATCTTCAAAAATCAATGAAACACAATGTGATTATTTGATTGTTTATCAATTAGATTGTCTATTGCTTAGATTGTCTAATACGTCAATTAGATTGCCTAATACGTTTATTACTTAAAAATTGAAGCGATAGATTTATTGTCGCCATCGTAAACTCGTTTGATAAAAGCTCGAAACAGACATTAATCATTTTACAACAACATACAAAGCCCACGAGCAATGTTCGGGACGCTACACATATACATATATATGTTTGTATGTATATAGTCTGGTACACACTTGCCACCGATTCTTCGATGGTTGATGCGCAGGCTGCATGATTTGCAACGAAAACTATATATTTGGTAAGATTCGCATGTCGCGTACTTGACATAGGATTATTTCCAAAAATCAAGTGATTTGTCGCGTCTGGCGTGGAACAATTATATCAGACTGGATTGTGTTGATCTGGTCTCATTTTGCTTCATGCCGAAGCCTCTTTTGCTCTGAAACGCTTGTAACGTCCGTTGTGCGTAGTTGGTTTCAGTTTGGCAAAACGTGAAAAAAGCGAATCAGTTGCGCTCGTTCGCTTAAAACGGGTGTTTTCCACTCGCTTGAAATTTCTGTTTTGCCCACATGCGTCAAGCCAAGGCCTCCACGAGGTCCTGGTCAAGCTCTCTCCACGCTTTGCGCTGCTTCTTGCACGTAAGTAGATATGCCCGCAACAACCGCATGGTGATTAGTTCCAAGCGCAGTATGTCAAGCTGAATATCGTGTTCGCGACTTTTCTCTTTAGGTCCTGAACAAAGAACGGTAGATATCATCGATGCATGTCGCGCTGAACCCTGACTGCCGAGCTCAGGCGAATCGCCTTCCCCTGGTGAAAAAATATTCTTATCAGTCGCGCTCAAGACCTACTCCGGGAAGCGGCAAAGCATTAGCAGGGGACGCACTGACATTGACGCTATTTACGCACACAGTATATATATACGTTAAGGTAACACCCGTCCTAACGTTTCGGTGGCACCGGCAGAACATGGTCTGCGTTCTTTCCAGTGCTGGCCGCTGACGCTAAGCAACAGTAGTCAGGCGGCGTGACCAGGTGTCTCTCAGTTTCAACATATCATCTGCGACGTGACAGTGAACTTGCCAAACACTCCCAATTCTTCTCAATGCCGACCAAGCGCCGTGACCAACTCGTGAATTTTCAACTCTGCTCAGCGCAAATCAGTTGCCATGGTAGCGCAAACCGTTGCTAAAGCGATGTGCACAACAAGTTTCGTTTATGAACGTGTCGCTGCTGTTCGACCTGTTCTGCAATTACTCTTCAAACGGTTCAGTTTGTCGTGTCCCGAATGACTTGCGTCGTTCGGGAAGTGCGCGCGTTGCCGTTAAGCGCGACACTGGTTGATGATATTCGTCAACTGTTACTTGGAGAAAGCTGAGCGTCATGTATCGACTTTTGCTATTTAACACATGAAACTGTTTTATCAAAGCACATGTACAGTGCGTATGCGAACTAGAGTCTTAATCAACGATAGTAATTGATGGGACCATGCTTTATTATATGAAGCGAAAAATGACCGGTTTTCGGTTCACTTCGGTACGGTTGACACAATGTTAAAAGTTCCAGACAGACAATGTGTAGACATGCGGCTAGAAATGGTGTCTGGCATTGATCGTGTTGTGATAAAACGAACCCAGTGTTGGAGCTTCGCATTTGAAGAAAATAAGCCGTTGGCCACCTAAAACCTGACTTGTGGGTCATGAAAAGATTGGCGTCAGTGGTATTAATGGAGCAAAGAGAATGTTTTGTACACGTTCGTTTCTTGCGCCGATTACATCACAGCCTGAAAAAGCAAGAAGTAACGTTTCGTATTAAAGCCGTTCGGCGGCGTTTGTCAGAATGCAACAAGCATGGTGCTGATCCTTATTAACCCTGCACCCTTTCTTTTGCAACATGCTCCATGTTCGCTTTTGGAAACATGGCATGAAAGCAACGCCTGGCAGACGTGGTTGCTGGGCAGGTTTGGTCGTCGCCGCGTGAAAGCTTCGCGTTCCCTGGCCGTGATTGCTGAAGGCAGATTAACGAGCTTTAATTTTGCCGTGAATGCATTTTACGACGTCGTCTTTTGCCGGTTGACTCGCAGTCCCTTCCGGGTTTGAAAATCTCCCGTTGAGTAAATTCCAGTCATGGTTTTCCGAAAGGATATCAAGCGTCGACCGCCACTCGCACAATTTTCTTCTTACTTGCAGTTCATGGACGTGCATTCTCGACCTGGAAGGCCTCAACATGCGTCACTTGTGGCGGCCCGGCGTCCAGGCTTTGCTCCGCATCATCGAAGTAATAGAGACGAATTACCCGGAGACCATGGCGCGCTTGTTGATTGTTCGTTCTCCCCGAGTCTTCCCCGTCCTGTGGACGCTCGTCAGTCGTTTCATCGGTAAGCGGTGGTTTGTCCTGGAAACATAATTTGTTTTTGAAAGTTTAATGCGTCGTGATCTTTCTGCAAATAGTTCTCACCACTGTTTATCCAAAGTGTTCTCTCCAAAACGGTCATGCGCGATTACCTAATTCGTTAATTCTGTTGTCAAATTTGCGGTGCCAGCGAAGTCTCCACTGCATGCTTCGACTTGACGTCGTTTTTCATACATCGTTTGTGTGAACTAGGTGCAGATACTTTAAGTGTCTCTCCTGTGTCGCTTCATCGGTGATGAATCGTCACTGATGAAACGTGTTTGCAGCCTGCAATTCACCTTCGGGTCAACCTACGCTGCAAAGCGACGTCACTTCCCTTGCTCGATTGTTGATGGGTAGAACTCTGTGACGTGACAAACATCCTCCCCGTGCAATGCACAAATACTCTGCTGCAGTTCCTTTTCCACTTGCCTCCTGCTCTCTTTTTAGATGAAAAGACAAGCTCGAAGTTTCTGATGTACACCGGCTCGGACTACCTCGGTCCAGGCGGTCTGATCGATTACGTTCCCCGTGACATCATTCCCGATTTTCTGGGTGGCCCGTGCAGAGTACGAACTGTTTCCTTCATTTCGATGGTTTTTATCTAAGCGTCTGCGTAGGTTTTCCAGCTCTTGTGTAAAAAGTTCTCACCAGATCTGACTCTGAAATGATGACGTTGTCGTAGGTTTTTTCTTATGCGAGGTAATGCATTAATCACAAAGCATAGCGCAATCGATTTCTTGTTTCATTGCATTTTTTATACGTCGCTATCTTGTTTAATACTGGCCATTGAGATTCATTCAAAAAACACAAACGTCAGTATCTGGGCTGCTCTTCGCCACAAATTTTGACAGCTTGAATTAGTGAAGACCCATAGAGTATGAAGTTAAATTGTCTCAAGTACAGCGAAGAGACACCCGGTTGTTCTTGGATGTCACGCGCGATTTTTCTGTTCACTCATACTTCTTGCACGCGCAGTGTGAAATCCCTGACGGCGCACCAGTCCCCAAAGCCGTGTATCGCGCCGAGTGGGAGAGGGGAGATGGAGAAGCCTTGTGGGAGAACACGATTTACAAATCTGCGAACGTATTCAAAGGAGGACCGCACGAGGTTGGATAAAAGTTAATGTTTGTGTGGACGCTGCCGTAACCTGGCCGTGGTTTTCGACTGTAAGCCAGTTTTTGAATTTATTTTTGCAACTTATTGTTTGACTAACGCATTGCAAAATAAATTCTTTACGACATTCCAGCACAGGCTCTTTAACCCAATCACACCACCCGCCAGCATCATTCCACAATTGTTTTTTCACCATGGAAACGGCCGCATGTGGGATGTTGTGCTTGTGTTTCAGCTGCATTCGACCAGTCGCTGGTTGTGACGAGTCATAAATTAAGCGTTTTGAATTGATAAGATGCGCAATTAAAATTGTCAAAGTATTTTTCACAGGCAGCTCAAATTGAGCTGAAACTTTAGTCTGCATCGCAAACTATAGCTTTGCAAATGTGGGCACGCGCTCATTTGCTAGTAGCTGATGTATTTAAGGCATGAACAAACGTTCGATAAAAGCCTTCCAAATTTTTAAAAGTAGCATTGCACAAATGAAAATACCTGGCCGTGAACAGCTTTGCCTTATCAGTCGGATCAACGAAGGAGTGAAGCAGATTGTTTCTCCCTCCACCTCTTCCAAATTAACGTCACCTCAACGTCAAACCCTTTTTCTTTCCCAGCATTTCACTCTTAGTTGGTTTTGAGATTAACCGGTTTCTTTGTCCGGCAGCATGAAGAGCGTCATTAAGGTAATTTGTCGCTGAAAAGAGTTGCGCTTCGATTGCTTGCAACGGATAGCACCCTAGTTTCGACACTCTTTCCGCAACTGGTCATGTCCGGTCATTACCGGCCTCGGTGCTTCATTATTAACCTCCGCACAAAGATAGCCAGAGGCTTGAAACATTTTGAGGTCACGCACCAGTTCGGTATCGTCTTTTTTATGCACTCATAAGTAGGTTGCGCGGTAATCGCAGTCTGAACCTGACCAGCATTATCAACAGCGGCTTCATCGTAGTGGCGCAGGTAGTATGCGAGAGACCACTGTTCTTTGTGTTCAAACGCCCGAAGCAATCCGTTAATCGATCCGCGGATCGCCAGCGATGGCTCTGGCGGCGCATGTCTGAGCACACGAATCCGTTGTGTGCTGAACACTCGAATCCGTTGTAGGCTAAACAGTCGAGTCCGCGCGTCTCGTCGCAAATAGAGTGTGGGTTAGAAGCACTACTTCATGTTACGTTACTGGTAACCTTTTGGAAGTAGGAAGAAGCATAAGATGAGAAAAGCTTTTCATTTCGACGACGCATGTTTTATATTTTGGTGTTGGCGCCATCAAGCGCATGCTTTTCTGTCACCGCCACATATTTATCTTCATGTTCTTTCATGTATCTGTGTTAAGCAATACAATTATCATGCACCTACGGTGATTGGCGTAATTATTGGTTCCCGGCTATATCTGGCATTAACTTTCGATGCATTTTTTTTCGTTACCATAACAACATTTCGCTTTGATGCAAAACTACAAAGGCATTTTATGGTTCATTGCAGTGAAGTCTTGTTTGTTTACAAATAAACTGCAAGACGATCTGTTTGAGATGCGTATGTTCGCGATGTCTCCAGCGACTTGTTAAGCTCAAGTGTTCTGGCTGAAATGCGACCCGAAATCACTGGAGCATACTTGTTAGTTAAGTACAAAGCGTAGGCCGCTGGTGTTACCGTGAAATGGAAATTTGTTAGCGTGTTGTGATCTTCGTTCATCAGCGTTTGATGATCATCAGGGTAAGCAAAAGGCGACTTTGTGCTCGATTCATAAAATCCTTAAATAATTTTTAGACGCTTTTCCTAAAGTAGAAGCAAGCAGCTGGAGGTCATGTGCAAGACGAGCTGTTGTTAAAGCACTTTGTTCGTCTTTACTGACCCTCAGAACATGCAGATCGTACTATTTGATCTAAACTGGTGACGTCAATCTCTTCCTCGGATGTTGTCGCGCAACATTTGACGTGATGTGTTGTTGCTGTGTAGATGATGTGTTATTGATGTGTATGTGATGTGTTGTTTCTGTGTAGGTGGTGGTCAGTGTTCCAGAGAAGGACTCCGTGATCACGTGGGATTTCGACGCACTGAAGGGTGACGTGGCTTTTGCCATCTACCACACAAAGCAAGCTGTAGGTAAGATGTGGGCAAAATTGATTCCACGCATAGATCTTCGCCTGAAAATCAAGTTTCTTGTATCAGGTTCTGTGTGCGACCGGTGAAGTCAAACGGTTTTTATTTTTTGCTGCAAACTTTCCGTGTTCTCGTTTTTATCAATTCTGATCGAAGCTTTCAAAGCTGGAAAATTCCAGACTTGTGCTTTACGTTTGATTTGATGAAATTTGTTTCTATCAATTCCAGGTCCCATAGAAAACAATGACATCGCCTGTGTCGGTGCCGGGTCTGGCCCTTCTGCGGCCATCAACCTTTCGTCCACCAGCTCCAGTCTCAACACCCAGGTAAAGTTAAACGTTTTTTACTTGCAACCGTATACAAGGCATGGGGTGACGTGGGTTCGGTGTCGATATGTCGAAGGCGCGCCGCTCCCCCTCCAAGTGACATTTCATGGATGTGAGTTTTTGATTGCTCGTCTCGTGGCAACAAAAAGAAGAGCAGCGTGACATTTCGGCGTCACGCAAATCGACCGGCAGATAATTTTGCTGCCAGTCTGATGTCGGCGTGTTGCCAGACTGGGCCTGCCCGAATGCCGGAAGTGGTCTGCCTCAACTGGACACATCATCATACCGATGATGTTATGCCAGACCGCGAGTTTGCATATTAGTGGCGTCTCTTGTTTTTCCAAAAGCTTAAAGCGTGCGATGAATGCGGCGTCTGTCGGCGAAACGTCTTTTCTTCCGTGTTTTTCCCGGCACGAACTGCCGCGCTTCTTTCTCGATGCGGAAGAGATGCATGTTTGATAAAACTGACGTATACTGACTTGGCTGTCACGTCGTGCTTTTTCAGCGGCTTGCGCTTGTTTCGAAGAACGATGTCCCAGATTGTACAACCAGTATTGTGCTTTGTTTCTAAGAAACCTAATTTTGTTTAGTTTGAGAGCTTAGTTTGCCTTACTGAATTTTAAAATCATCTAAACGCATAAAGGATTATTCTGCAGAACGCTACGTGATGTCTTATAGTAATACCTTACCGCTGTTTCACATCTGCAGATGCAGACGACTGTCTTGTGTAAGTAGCAAGTACGGTGAACTTTAGCTACAATAAGTTTACTTTGTCCTTTTCACACCAGGAATCGGTAATTGCTTTTCCTAATTAGTTTTCATCAGTTTAATTGCTGAAATAACGTGAAGAAAGTTTCTGAGTTGTCTGCATTCCTGACTTCCTGCCACCACTGCTCAAACCGCTGTCATAGCCAAGGCCTTGTGCCTTTCGTTGTACTACCGAACCAGCCCTGTGTAATTAGGCAGTTCCATATGCAAGGATGCCGTTGTCGAGCGCTTGCTTGTATAAACTATGAAACGAGCGATAAGAAACTATGAAACGAGCCATCGGTCATTTCCTATAAAACTATTTTTGAAACAGTTTACGCACACTAGTAGCTTTCAACAGATAACTTGAACTTAGAGCAATGAGTAAGCATGCTTTCCGACAGGCATACGAAAAGAGCTTTAGTGACGTCAAAAGAAACCGCAAACGCCTGGCATTTGAACACAACCGTAGTGACATCAAGCTGAAACCTATAGGGAAAAACAGCAATTACTGCTCGCAATGTTACCCGGGAAGTGGAATTTCTCTCGAAATATTGGGTCGAAAGCAATTCACGATTGAGACCTGCCCAAACAAACGTATGTTGCATGGCTGCGGCTTTTGAGGGTACTTGGACATTTCATACTATCTAATGCCAACTGTCAATAATCGCAAAGGATCGCCCCACTCACCTCATTAAAGCCTTTTTCTCCGATCTCAGCATGCAAAAAAAATTTGCGTGAGCAAGAACAAGGTCTGCAAGCATCATCGCAGGACTTCTTGGTCCACACGATGTCCTAACCCCCTTCGAGTTGTGACGTCTAACGCCGAAATGTTTCTTTGTTTCAATCCGTTGCAATCGATTTTTCAAATGAAGCTGGGCTGTCGCAGAAGAAACCCCGAGCCTCGCAACTGCCACCAGCCTGCGCGAAATCTTTTGTGCTAATCCCTCTGCTCTTGCCTTTCTACGATTTCCTGAAAGCTGGCCATTCATTAAAGGCTTGTCCGAACGCATTATTGAAGATCAGTGTTAAGTCTTTCCGATCGAGCCGTTGTATCTGTGTTGAACGGAAATAACTGGTCTTTGGACTGCGCGTCTGCCGCTTTAACTTATCAGGATGACTTTAACGACCCGCACTGACCGTATTTGTTGGTTCAGGTCATTGGCAAGCACATGGTTCTGGGGAAAGATTACTCCGTCGTTGAAAACACCATCGTTTGCCGAGAAGGCGAAAGCGTGCAGGTGAGTGACGCTGCACCGTTTATTGCGTCATAATCACATGTGGATGATAGACTGCGCGAGTTGAGTAAGTCACGAGATTTCCGAGTTTCGTAGTAACCGTTTTGCGTGATAGTTGCCGGATGGCTTGTCAAGAAACGTGAGCGATTATCATTAAGTTCTTGCAGAATGTACCATTGCTTAATTGACCATCCAGCAACATTTATTCGACCGACTTACTTCGAGTGTATGATGATGATGAGACAGAACTAATCCGTTTTTTTTTTCGTTGATACATTTCGGTCGTTTGTCCCGTAACAGTGTTCACGAGTCTGTGTTTTCGGACATGATGACCAAATTGACGTAATCTTTTTGGTCATTTTAAAAAAATCGGTCTGTGGCCAAAAAAAAACATAGGAACTGTTGTCAAGTGACAATGAATCTGTAGTTACAACATAGAGTTTGCTGAAAAGTACGTGGCCAGCGAATTTCATGTTCATAGAAGAAAGGTATGCTCGTGCATCACCGCAGAACACACGCAACTGCCCTGACCTAAATGCAAATTGCTTTTCGCAAAATGCTCCCTTCATTGACGATGCGTGACGTTTCAGGGGCAACTGTCCTGTTCACCGTTCTCTTAATGTGTTTGCAAATCACCGTTAAATATGACGCTGGTGGCTTATATGCAGTTGGTTTGCGGATGGTATTTTTTATTGAGCAACTTGTAGCAGATTTAATTGTGAAGTGTATATTATACAACCCATCACTGGAATGCAGACACATTTCGCCGGATTTTTTTCAGTGAAAAGCGCTTTTTCACCAAATCAGTGCATCTCGTCCTGAACGATGTTTTCAACCACTGCCATACAACATACTGCTGTCGGCCTTACTTCCTCTTCTGGCTCAGACTTCATCATAACCTGCATGCGTGACTTGACCAAACTTCTTGTTTTCAGGGCTCCCACATCGCCCGCTTCCCCGGCTCGTACATCCTCCAGTGGAGGTTCAGTGGCACGACGTCGCAAACGAGCTCAGTACAGGACGTGCTTTACCAAGTGACTCACAATTCCAAGTCAAAAGTTATCTACTACCACGAGCTGCTGCCTTCGAAAAATTTCAGGTCAGTGTTTCGGTGTCTGGCATGCTAAGCCTGGTCGCAACCGCATAGCGCCTCCTGTCGACTGGCTATGTAAAGGCCAGTTGCTAGAAGTAACAGTTATTGTTAAGTATCCAGCATTTCTTGAGGTTTTGCTTTTTCATTTAAAAAATAAACCAACGTGGTTGTTGGCTTCGACTGTAGCAATGCAAATAATAATCGCGTCCGTTTAAGTTTTAAGGAATATTCAGAACCAGTATTATCCGTTTTTATACCAGCGTCTCCATTGTACTGCACGATACCATGGCAACGTCACCACCTCATAGCAAATAACCTCGTTGTAGCAGATTCGAGGTGTATTGTATCCGTAAATTTAATCGCAACACTTCGGAATGTTATCTTGCTGCCTTCGAAGAAAGATAACGTTACCCGAGAATACGAAAAAATTTTATCGCTTTTCCTGAAAGTTATGAGATCCTGAAATAGATAGTTGTTCCATGCCAGGTATGGACACCCTGGATTGTTCTCTGCTTAGAAAAAAGAGTTTCCGCAACTTCTTGAATTTTTCAAACTGGCCAGTTTTCCCCCGAACGGATTTTACATTCACAACCTGACTTTTAGCCTTTCGTGGCCAAACCATGTGTACAATGTTGAAGCATGGTTTGTGTACCTCCAGGTCCCGATACGTTGTCAGTAAAGCATGTTAAGGTTCAGTGCACATTGCAGTCGAATCAAAGGTGATGATAAATCATTATTACATTGGAATAGATTTCAAAATGTCTGTTTGTTTTCCACAGAGGATCTATGACCAGTCTCGAATCTTGTCAAAGTGGCTTTTCGTCATTATCGCACGTCACCAGCACAAGCGTCCCGTTATGACGTCACTGAAAAGAAGAACAAGACGTTGCCTTATTTTTCGATTCTCGGGGTGTTTCGCGCCCCCGGTACAAATTTGCCTTCCCATGCGTGTCCGATATCAAATCGTGTACTTTTGTCGTACGAAGCTAAACGATGTCGTCACATGTTAGCGTCTTTTATAGAACGGTCGTGCCAATTTCTCGAGGGGGTCGAGGATTTTGCGGCGAATCTTCAAACAAGTTAACAAACTAGCAAATCTTTTCCTGTGGAAAAATCGCCGTAAACACGGTTGTCGAAAACCGAAATTTTGGCCCACTGTTGGGTAACGATCGGCAATTTTGAAAAGTAAATCCAGCCGATCACGTTCGCAAGGGTGGAAGTTGTTTCATCATCATTTCAATTCACTTTTAGTTTATTATAATAAAAGAATTGCACATAAGAATTCGCATGTACGCCGCGTCTGAAAGAAAGGATTTTTTTTTAAATTCTGTTTCAAAAATGTGTAGATTGCTCAAAGGAATGCTTGATAATATCGTGGGTGGACGCGGAATTCTTACATTGTTGTCGTAATTTTTTCGGAAATGACCATTTCTCGGTCAAACGTAACAGGTGAAGTCGTTGTCGAATTGTACGCGCTAATCCAAACGTTTAAAAGTGACATGCTTTATACAACTGTGCACTTTCGATCCTGCCGAACCGGCGTGACGCGTTGCTATACTTGGCGCCAACGCGTTGTTGTGTCGGTTTCAAAGCTGCCCGCTTTGTCGCATACAATTAAGAGACGGTGACAATCCGCGGAGCGAGCGCCAATTCGAAATAGCTCGCGGCCATCGTACAAATGCAATGAACGTTCTGTTTGCTCGCAGGCGAGCAGGCCTTGTCTCCCGTCTACTGTCCGAGTAAAACATTTTCAGTCTTCGCAAATTGTTCGCACTGATTCCGTTTCCCGATTTCGAACTCTGCAGCCATTGCTTGTACATAGCCTCGGACTGCGGCCTGCACCCGCGCCAACCCTGCACGGGCCGTGCCACTGAACTCCAGCAAATGGTCTGCGGCTGATGTCTGCACACTTCACGCATGCGCATTTAGCGTCAGCGGTTGCCGCTGACCTTTCACCCGCCACCGATTTGCTTGCCAGCTGCTGCAAACGCGTGGGGAGCTGCTCTTGCACAGGCGCTGATGTGACTTTGCGAGATCTGCTGCTTCATCGGTGAGCGATTCGTCACCAGTGGTACTTTATTCTTTTTAAGTTTTGAACTCTCGCTATTTAACTAATTCAAAAGCGGAACTCGAGAGCCGTTTAGTAACTGTCGCCACTTGTAAGTGGGTGTGGTTGCTTTTAGACAAGAAAACTGACTGTTTGTCGGCCGAGTGTGCAATTCAGCCTCACAGACCTCACATTGCTGACTTCCGAAAAAAAATAGATCACGCTTAGGATCGATCTCGACACTTGACACCATCCACTCCCAGTAATTCGCACGTTTTTCCTCCCCAACGCTACACAGACGCAATAAAGTTGCCGCCGCTTGCGTCGCGTCGGACTTCCATCGAAGCCATCTATTGTTGGCAATACGGTGTCCAATCCCTGATGCTCTATCTGTTGTTGCCCCCCCCCCAGTGATGATGTCAGTGTTTCATTCTCGCCCGCTGCTGCGTTGAGGAGGAGCCCGATAAAGCGCAAGCGAACTATGACGTGTGTGAGTTAATTTCGCTGCTCGCGCGCAAGCTCAATTTACCTCCAGCCCACGTGGAACTTTATTCTCAGTTGCCCGCCACACCTCGCATTCGCTCTTTAACGCTCTGCCGATTGTTGCCGAGGCTAGACGCTGAGCACGCCCGATTGATTGATTGATTGAAGGACACGCATTTTTTAGACGTTTATTTCGCTTTTATGCGCCCGCACTGCGCGCTGCGTTTCACAGAAATCTCGTTTTTGATTTTCTTCAGCGTGCAAAGCTGGGAAATAATGTAAAGTGCGCCCTGATTGTTGCAAGCACCACAAAGCTTTCATTTTCTGATTCTGGTAACTTTTTTTCTTTCAAACAAAATGCGTTTGTGAAATTGAATGCATTTATAAGTAAAATATGAGCTTTTATTAATCTTGAACGATTTGGGTTTCGTGGTCTCAACACTTCTTTGACTTCAGCGATTTCCTTTTGGTGGCCTTTTCGATAACCTTTCTTCGCAATTTAGCGAAAGTCTTAACAGAATTAAGAGCGTTAGTATGCACGTCGACCTTTTGCTGCTTGGAAGACACCAGAAAGTTCTCACTTTGTGTTCATTGCACCATCTCCGTCGAGATTAATCTCAAATCGAGCGAAAAGAAACGAACCACGTGCGTTTGTAATTATTGTATTCAACTTCGTCTAAATTAAGGTCTTTTCCATGGCCCTGTCAAAGCATTGCAGTGAGCAGTTATCTCGCCATCATTTTCACCATAGTGTGTTGAAGTTGGTCCGGACCAGCGCTCGGCTTCATCAATGTTGACAATGGGCCTGGCCGTGATGCTGCATACTATGTGACTTCTGCTACCCATGCACCGTTTAAAAACTTGTTTTTTTTATGGAAAATAGCACCTCGGCTAAGCAGGAAGAAGGCAGGATCTGCTGAACGCTGTCACTGCGCGATTTGACTTCCCGTTGTAGATGAAGTTCCAAATGAGATTGCATACGTTTTTGCTTCGTCCTGGTGTCCTCGTATTTGTTTGTTCCATTTTTTTCTGTTTTTGCGTTCTTTCCATTGTCCTTGTCGCAGCATTCCAGTAATTGCACATCGGCGTAGCTTTCCTAAAAAATACAGACATTAATCTCAAAGGTAGGGATCCTCTGTCTGGAAAAATGTCAACAACGTTTCAAATACGCCCGTTACAAACTGACGTCTTGTGTCAGATTCAAGCAGCCCGTGAAATAACACCATTTGCTTGAAATGCCCTCGTTATCACAAGTATCAGGTCGGTGCCTAGTAGTTGGCATCACAAACGACACAGACAGTTTCTTCTTTGGTTATTCGAATTTGTTCTGATGGAAAGATCACTTGTAAGCGCCATGATTAAACACACTTTTGCGTCGTGTTCAGCAGCTTTCGGCGACTGTCCTCCTGCATAGCAATCCAAAATCGTTTATTTTATGTACTGCTCTGTTCTCATCTTCGAAGGTAAAAAAGACTCTCTGCATATATTTTCGTGAAGCCGTTTGAATCGTGGTCACCAGCGACACTCAATAATTGCTTCTAGTTGCTGATATTAAGCTTCGCGCGTTCGGTTGTTGCGAACTGATATGCCAGGTTCTGAAAGCGCCATAAAGTGATCATTGAATCTCCGTTCGGTTTTCTTGCTCGCGTAAATTTCTAAAGAAATAAAGTCTATGCGGTGTGACATTTGTCGTGTTGCAAAGTAGATGCCACCAAAAAGACCGGATCTTTTGCTTGAGTCGCCTGAGTTACTCCTTGTCCAACCAACCGGAGTTCTTGTTGCGCACGGTTTATGAAAAGTACTGAATGTAAGTAGCTATTACACTGAAGATTTGAAAGCTGATCAAAGCGCTGCCGGATTTGCAAGACAAACCGAATGAGTTGGAACGATCTTCTTCATCGTTTGAGTGAGTTGGTTTGATTCACCGCTAGGCCGCACTTGAACTGGGGGCAGGTGCTGCATGCATAGCCATTCGATTCTCTGGATATCCAAAACCGTCAGGCCACGTGAGTTGTGCGCGGGGCGGACGCGGGATAAGAAATTCTTCGTACGGGGAAGTGAATGTTGACTTAATGCATGTGAAAGTGAGATAAGCAAAATAATAAATCCTGCAGAGAGTTTGTGGCGCAAAGGTGTGGAGAAGCTATGCCTTACCGGGCCAAAATTATGTCACTATCTTGGTGAGGACCACACAATGAATGGCTCACTTTCATCTTAGCAAACCAAATTTTCGTTTAAAGCTGCTGGCAGCACTTGAATACGAACTGCCTCAATAACGACTGTCTGGTACTTTTAATCACTCTCAAAATTTTATGCCATAGGGAGATTTAGTCCTAATGGAAAAACAAGGGTAGTTAGAAATCAGTTTAGTGCAGATGAGGAACATGAGTAAAAATCAGTTCTGCACCGATGACCGAGGTGTCATTGGACACTTGAAAATCTACCAGTGCGTAGAGTACCCTTACATGCACATAATAAACAGGCACTAAACACCATTGCATCGAAAATTTCGAATTTGTGACTATACAAATATAGTCAGCTGTATTGTACATTTTCATTTTTTTCATTATTTTGTACAGCATGTCGCATTGTACATGCTGTACAAAATAATGAAACGCTTACTGGGCCACATGCGGGCCGCGGGTTTGACATAGCTGGTCTAGAGACATTCTCCAGTGGTGGCGACTGGCGAGACCACAAATTAGAGTTTTCTGGTCTCAGTCATCTTGCAGGAAATACGTTCTGCGTGATGGCAACCAGAGCTGCTAATGAACGAGTGTTTAGTATCGATGATCATGTCGTGAATAGCAGAAGAGCAAATTTGAAAAAGTTCCTCAGTAAACGACATACTCTTTCACAGTGCCGTAGCAGTCCAACTCTGCCCCCCCCCCAAAATGCTTACAGGGGCCCCCATAATGGTGAGGTATAAAAAAGTTTTCGACGTTATTTTACATCTCGAGGCCGAATGGCCTTCAAAACAAAATATCCTAATTGCAGACACAATTTTGGCAGAATCAGGCCCGTAACTAGGCTTTAAGGCTTGTGGGGGCAAAATACAGTTTTAGGGGGGAAAACAAATTTTTTTTAACACAACAAAATTTGGGGTGGCACAAAAAATATTTGGGGGTAACTGCCCCCGAATGCCCCCCGTGTCTGCGGGCCTGGGCAGAACTGTTGCCAGAAAGTCTTCCATTGGGGGCCTTCATGTTTGTGCAGGGGGCTAGACATTCTGAAAATTTATATTTAATTGACAAAGTGAACAGCATTTGCAGATTTTGCAAATCATTTATAAATATTCTCCCGCAAATATCCATTATAGACTCATAGTTTCCAACCAAAATTTTTTGAACGAGTTTAACTAAAGGAATTGGATCGTAAATGATTGTCATTTAATTGACAGCGATTATTTAGAGATGTAATGAAATGCAAATGTAAAAAAATGCAGGACATCAGAATCAATCCTATCGTTCAGTTATGAAAACATTATCACCGAAGGAGCAAACATGAGATCGGTCAAAGCATGTGCTCCGAGATGAATCTTTTCTTTCATCAGCGCAAATTGATAAATTTTACCATGAGCTTTAAGTGAAATATGCTCATAAAGCGTGCACATCGGACTTTTCACTGGCCGAAATACGCATGCATAAACCTTGCTGATGTCGGGATTTGTTGATCGCCTGGTGCATGGCACATGTTTAGATTAATAACATTCTGTATCTCAAATCGCCTATAAATGTTAACAAATATTGACTAAGGTCTACGTGAACGCAACGGTTATCATCCATAATCTACTAACTGCACTACTCTGTTTAAGGACAACTTAGCAATGACCGCTAAATAGACTCTTCTAACTACACAATGAACTCCATCTGGCTGTCTGAACAGCAGGCTGCGCAAATGTGTAACTTTGGTCGTAAGCACCAAAGGTATCTTGCTGCTACACACTACAAAATAAGACAAGACTACCTGGGCTAGACATAGTAGCCTACATTTTTTACAACAATCACTACACAAAACACGTTGATCAGGTGGAAGTCTGACTTCTGAACATATACATCTAGGCATGAAGGCAGGGCCAGATGAATGAACGCGAGGCCCCGAAACGCTCAGCGCAACCACGCAGTTCGCTCATGTCTGATCCTTTACCTGCAGAGGCAAGTTGCGAAATTTGCTAGAGGATTGTTGTACTCTGATCCAACAAAACTTTGAACCCCTAAATCGACTCATTGGATCGCCGATGACGTCATCCATAAAAACGCAAAACATACCACAATTATGATGTCATTGACCAAAAATCTCAAACTCAAAACTTAAATCTTTTAAAAAATATAAACTAAAAAAGTTTCCCCATCTATAAAGGGTTTGAACACCTCTCTAGCTCAAATCGGCAGTGATTTATGGAGTTGCAAAGCTTTTTTATCGCTGAGCAAGTAACGGCATTGTATTTGTGTTGTCATTGCGTGGCAAACTAAAACGTGGGTTCCTTTGTTTATGTGTTGTTATCGTGCAGCCTGCTGGCAAACTAAAATGTGGGCTCCTTCGCAATTGCTTGTATTCAAGGGCGTATGCAAGGGGGGTGGGGTTAACCCCCCTTGAGCTTGATATTTTACAAAAATTTTATTGCCTGCGCAAAGAAGATTAATTGTTTTCGCATACTTTTTGCTTGATATTTGTTGACTTATTCCAAAAACCGCGGAATGAATTTGCATGCAAACTTCAAGGAACGTTGCAAATGGGCCAAAGAGTGATAATTAGGTTTTGGTGGGAATCTGGGTTATCGTCTTCATTCAGAAACCATCTCACCACTTTTTGCAGACATTTTGTCCATTACGAATGTTTAAGATTGTGTTCCGCGATAGTTCACAGTTCACTTTATCTGAAACAATTGTCTTTATTGTTTCTGCTATGGCTGATCAGCGCATGCGCTGATTGCATTGGCTACATTACCAATATCTGTAGCATGATAACTGTTGCACGAGCTCAAAACCGCAGTTGTTAACATAGAAACATTCAGGAATTTGATAATGTTTCAGCAGGGAAAAAGGACAACTAAAAATTTGCTGGACTTCTATGAATAACAAAATATCGAAAGATTTCTTGCGTGCTTTATGCACATTCTCAATTCTTGTGTAGTTTAGCAAGATTCGATCTTGCAAACCGGGGTGTGCGTCAGACAGCCCAGTCACCCACTTTCTATGCTCCACTGCAGTTATTCGACGAGACATTAGCGCAGCCTCATTTTGCGGTTATAAATTGCTCTGACGCAGTGATGAGTGTGTTTTACTCCTATGTTTTAACGCTTTACCTGACATTTTTGCAGTTATGAACTGCTGTGTCGCAGGGTTGAGTTTATTTCCTCCGGTATCCTAACCTGGAGAGCTGTTAGTTTATGTTCAGTGCCATGACACATAAATTAAGGGGAGTGCGTGTAGAAGAATATGCATATTATGTCAAACAACTTCGCCAAAACGTTGGTTTGGATACATTAATATGACATCAAATTGTGACGTCACAAAGAGCGAACATCAAATACAAATAATGACCACCATATGCCACTTAATGGACCCCCCCCATAAAAATTTTCTGCGTGTGCCACTGCTTGTATTTACTACATTGTATTCACTGCATTGTATTGAACAAAATGTGTATGTATCCGACCCGCCGTTGTCAGCTGTCGTATCAGACCATGGGCGTCATTGGAAAGATTTTTTCCAGGGGCAAGCCAATAGTGGATTTTCCAGGGGTAGCCAAAACGATTTTTGCAGGGTAGGCAAAATGGCAAAATTTCGTTTCAACCACTTGAAACTAAGAAAACAACCTATTTTTGCTAAAAGTTTATTGGGAAAATGTCAAATTTCAAAATTCGGGGCAATCCCCCTCCCTCTTTCCGACGCCCATGCATTTGACTCGTCCTTTTTGAAAACATTTTGGCGATGTCTGTGATTGAACGACGCAAACCATCATGAAATAACACATATAAAGTGCAATGTTGTGCATTATGTTTATTTGGACGATTTCCGTCTTCAAACATCGCCTCACTTTCATTTTTGGTAATTTTTATTTACGCGTTTGGCTCTGATACATGTTCCATACCAAACCGGTTGAAAAAAGAACAAAAAACTACTGGAATCTTGAGACGTAGCACTTAGCAAGGTAGATGTTAGTTACTACGTGTAGATAAAACCGAAAACGAGTTAATACTCAAGCAAGGCTCCAGCAGTTACTGCATTCGACCATCGTGTTACAGAGTGGTAGAAAAATAAAGACCAGTGAAAAGCTTCAGATATTCAGTTGTCCCCAAGAAATAGGTAACTTGCTGCTTTGGTGAAGAAAACGAAATGATATTTACACGTTTCCAAAAATAACTGGTTGAATCTTCACCAAAAATTATTAGATGACACTCGAAGTGTCACACCACAGCGCATACAAGCGGTTCGTACATATATACGAAAACTGGCACGTACATTCAAACACGGCTGCTTTAGTCTGGGCATAAGTTGCGCGTGAATGAGCTGTGATCTAACGCTTGCTTTGCGTCTCGTTTGAAAGATCGCTGCTGACAAAGAAACTATAGTTGTTTTTTGGAGCGAACGATATAATTTCATTTAAGTCGTTGATTTGCGTTCATTTTTCTTATACGACTTTACAAAACTTTCAAATATCACTCTACGCCAAACTGAAATTTAGGTCTTCGGGTCCTCTTGCCACGTGATAGCGTCAACAGTCATGTCGCTCTCTTTGAGAGACAAGTATTGTGTTGTTTTGCTTGCTGTAAAATATCATAACGCACTGTTTAATAATTCTTAGCTTACATCAGTAACAATCAGTTGGCGATAACAAACAGGAGTATTTTCTACAACTCAATATCTTTCAATATATACCAACAGTATCAAATAATTGACCGAAATAACTGATAATTTCATGCTTTGTTAATGAAAATGAAAATATATTTCAAAAAACAGTGCGCATCCTTCTTTTGCTTATTGTTCATCGTTCTGTTTTGAATATGCACTGGGGTTCATGCTTTGGTGACACTCTTGGGAAAATCCTTCAGCTGCAGCAGGTTGCTTTATATTTTTTCCGAAGATTGTAAGGATTCGCCCCAAACCCTTGCAGGTTTCAAGAAGGTGCTGATAGATTCCGGCGTCCAGGGTCGCGATACTTCGCGTGATTTTCAGGAAAAACTGAAACGAAAAGATGTGAAAAGACAGCTACTTGCAGTGACAAGATCATTTATGCGCCTGCATATCGCGTCTGAAATGCTGTAATCGATGAACTTCTTGAAACACGGATCAGAAAGATAATTAATTAATGCCATTATGAACATATTCAAAAAAAACATGTCTTTTTGCATCCTGTATCTACGTGGATGATTGGATGTTATGATGCCAGCGCAACTTTATATAATCTTGTTTCGGATTGTAGAACACAGCAATGCCAAAACATAGTTATGAAGAAGATTACACTGAAAACGTCATACAACCATTATTATAATTTGAAAATCGAAAAAGTGTCTTGTTGGTGATTAACATCCTAAGAAGGGCGTACCATATCAAGCATCATCCAGTTTTGGCTAATCCAAGTTGTTTCTACAACTTCAAGCTTCTTTGCGTGAACATCACTGTTTTAATGCATTAATGTTGGTGTTTGGAACGCTGCTTAAGTATAGTATTCCTGATGAAGAAAATTGTAACTCCCGAACGTGTTGCTTGTTAATGGACTTCAAGCTTTCAAAACCGACCTGATGCACGACGTGAATTAATTAAATTACAGCGCAACAATAATAGACCCTTACGATAAGACAGATTTCAGAATTTCGCTCAGTTGAAACACACTTCTTTCTTTAAAAAAAGAAAACAGGATGAACTTCGTTTGTCAAAGGTAGATTGACGTTTATAATCTAGTAATAATGCAACTGCGCAAATACTTGGTTCAAATGCAAAGGTCATTTTTGCTGCAGACAAAAAATCCAGCATCGTTCACGCTTCTAGTGAAACATTGCGTCATTTTCCTACGTTTGTTTTTTTTCCATGAAATTAGCTGCAACAGAGGTCGGCCACGCTTCACATAACATTGTTCACCTTTAACATGGTTTAAATGCTTGTTAAACCATGTGTGACGCAACAGCAACGGGAATCGTGAAGAGGTCATACGCATATTTTACAGTAGATTGTTTATCAAACTTCCGGTGACCTGATGATAATACAGAATAATGTTGGCATGGAAAGGAGATCTTGTAGGTGGTTATTCTAAATGTTGTTTTGAACAGAATGGTAAAAATTTGACCATAGGTCTCGACCCATTATGTTGATGTCAAGATTCCTGGGCAAAAAGTTCATTCAATTAAAATTAGCTGAATCCAAAAGTTCTTCTTTGTTCGGCAGTTGGCCATCATTATGTCATGCAAATTTTATGAAAGGCAATTTTTCAGAAGTGAAGTTAATAAAATGATAAGTTTTGCTTAAAGATTTTTCCAAGTACGAAATAACAGTATAATTTTCTTTGCTCCGCTGTTTATAATTTCATCGTTGATGGTACAATTATATCTCTGATAAGTTTTTAACTACTGTGGAGAAATTGAGGTCAAACCCCAAATCACTATGGTCATCCCTCTGCAATGGAAGTCCGTTTAGGTTTATATAAACAATTTTTCTCACAGTGATGTAAATGGATTCAAACTAAAATTTGACTCCAGCTTCACCCACATATTTCACATATTTCTGCTAATTAAAATCACGTGAAAAAAATTTTTGCTTAAATCATGGTCTTGGTGTATTTGCGCAAGTTTTTAAAGGCGAAAGTTGCGTACTTTAGAAATTGTTCCATGCCTGGAATCATTTGTAGCATTCACATTCTTCGTTCTTCTTCGTTTCAGTTTTCTTTAATTCGCATATTAGCTTTTTCTCACGGGAAAATTAGCCCTATGAAGACTCAAAAGTCAAAACATCTCACAGTTTACAACAATCTCAGATCATTCTTCTGATACCACAAGATGGGACCAACCATGGTCGGAGATGTAGTCACTCCACCTGGTCCTTCGGAAGTCCTCTGGGGCGCTTTCCTATATTTGCCTAATGCAGATGGCAATGGGTTTAAATTAATGCACATTCCGTCATCGGGAAGGATGACTTCACATTTTACTGGTTGTTGCGACCTAACAACGGCTGTTACCGGGTTGTGCAAAATTGCAAACGCCATCTGCTTCGAGAAGATATTTCATATTCATATATACTCGCTAACTGCAAACGATATAGTATATATTCGTTACATTGAAGAGTCTCCAGATATTCGCTAAGTGCATAAGAGAAAACCAGCTTTTCTAGGAAATAATATGTTTGGAAATCCCAAGCTCAACATAAAGAGGGAACATTTGAAGTGGATGGATGGCACTAACATCTCCCACTAGCCGTAATATTTGCGAAATTCAAAAATGTGGAGTGTGAATGAATCAAGTTGAACGATGTTGTTACTTTCGAATAAATCATAATTTTACTTGAGCAAAACTGAAATTTCAAGACACATTTTGAAACAAAACTTCCTCAAGTTTATAAAACTATTGTTTGGGTGCACATCCTGCCACCTTCAATAAAAATTTATGTGGCCGTACATTAACTCTTTCTCTCGTTTTTGAGGATACATAGTACAATACAAAGACGGTCAAGCAGACGTGTGAAAGCAGTGTAGGCTCAGTCTGTGGAAGCAGAACAGAAGCAATGCTAAAAAAATAAGCTGAGCTCACTGGCGGCCGTAGTTCATAAAAATAATTTCGATGCGGCCAGAAACAATGAAAAGGTTGTGAAGTTGTAGTGGTAGGGCAGTGCTTTTCAACCGGGTTTCCACAGAACTTGCGCAAGTGACTGCGAGGGGTTCCGCTGAAACAGATCGAAATTGCCTGGGACGAAATTTGCAACCACAGTTCTATGCGGTTGTAACAATATGGACACTTGGATCATTGCGTAGGGTTCCAGAGAAACGCAAACATATGCGGAAGGTTCCGCTGCAGCAAAAAGGTTGAAAACCACTGGTGTAGGACTGGAAGAGCTTGAGGAACTCATTGCAGTGTGTGATTCAAATGAGATGCTCTAAAAGTTGACGGGTCAACTTACTCTAGCTCTTGCAGAAATGCTGGTCAGTCTCCCAACTAAGCGACCTGACGTCCTGAGGTTGCCAAGCCAAACCAAGTCTGCATATAGGCTCCCCACTGTTTCCGTTAATAACTTTCCGTAGAACTCTAAGGTTGATTGCTGTCCTTGATTATATTCAAATATAAAGCAAACTCACCAATACACGTGAACGTGAAGCCAGAGCAACGTAATGTAAAACAGTTCAGTAGAAAATAACGTCGAACAGCTGCGTTGAACGTTCACAGAATCGGCCGGAAACAGCGACCAACTGCAGTGATGCAGGTTAGCAAGCTGTCATGTTAAATGTTAAGCATTTCTCCAATAAGTACGTTGCATCGAGTCACGATAAGAAAACACCTGAAATCACTTGTTAGCAACGCACTAAACACTGAAGCCCATCTACTACACGGTCAACCAAAATATGGTGCAGCACCGTGTAACACAATAGTTGGTGACGACGGTGAGCAATGTCAAAAATAGCAACGTAACACATAAGGGTGGGTGTTAGTCAAGCGTTATGACTAATTTAAGGGTAGAGCAAAACCATGTTATGCAAGTCGGCGATGGCAGAGAGAAGAAAAGACAGGAAGTTTTCCATCTGTTTTTTTCATGGGTTCACACTGTTTTTTGGTTAGCAGGTTTATCATCCATTTCGATAATTACATTAAGGTATAACCAAAGATAGATTGAGAACGAAAGGTGAATACACGTTTGAATTGAACAAAGAAACTAGCAGTACAGCTAAGATGACGTTGACATGATGAACACAGCATATAGCTTTGTTAGCGTTAACAGACAACCGGAAAAGAACTGCGCATTACTTCAATTATGAAAAAGAAAGGATTTTATACAACACACGGAGACTTAAATAAAATGAACTACAGATATTAATGCAGACAAAAATGAAACAAAGCAACTAATACGCGTTAACATCATCAACAGGATGGATGCGACGTAACGCTGCAATCAAACAACAGCTTATGCTTGACGAGTACAAGGGATTGGGTTTCATGCTGTATTACGTCTGCAAACAATGCAAATTGATCCTTTTAAATCAAAACTCTGTGAAAACATGTATTTATTAAAATATTACACATCCAAGTGATATAAGATCAAATAGAGGACAGCACGTTTGTTCCTTTTCACGTTACAAAAAACTGCATGTTATCTCAATGAACTCAAGTCAATAGTAGCGATGCAATATATTTTTGCATAACCCACCAATGTGGAGGCAACAGGAAAGCAGACGTTGATGAGCAACCAACGTTATTCATATGCTGCTACGTCACAATAGTCCATCCGTTCCATCACGCGTCGCCTGATTTGGATGTCGGTGTCAGAAATACAACAATTTACCAACACATAATACACTGTTGTTGAGAAAAATCACTATTCATCGAACTGTCATAAGTTCTCAAACCGCACTTCCTTGCGGCATCCTTTGAAGAACTCTCCCATTCCAAAATACTGCAGCTCACACAACCGGGCTGAGATACAATTAGGGTCTTGTAAAACGTAGACAAGATCACTTAATGCAGAAAAGGAAGCCAGCAACCTTATAAATACAACAATCGCACGAGTAGTAGAAGTCACAGACATTAAATATACGAGGCATTGGTGGCGACTGATCTCAAGCAGTGTGAACATAAAAAATCTGGCGAATCAAGGCAGCGTCATTTACACTCAAAGCGCAGAAAACGCCTGCACGGATACATTTAATGTTTTTCACAATTCCCTGCCGGTCGACCCACTCAGATGTGAATAACAATTGAAACAAATGACGAACGCTTGACCTTCAAGGAAAAAAGGGATCCCGTGTACATCGTGTCAGTTGAACGATAACACAATCAAAGTAAATCAAAATATTCGAACAATCCCCATAATTGCATTGATAAGTGGTAGTCACTATTTGTTGGAATGGAATATTTCAAGGTCGGTAGGCTCTCCTGTCCCTTCAACCTCTGCAGCGTCATCAACATGACGTGGACAAGTCAAAAGTAGGTTGTTCACAATCCATTTTTGTGCACGTGACATATACCGACCAATAAGCTTGGAATAAAGCAATGGGTTCATAGCGCTGTTTATTGGAAGAAGAAATCCAGCGCTTACAATGTAAGCATCTGGGGGGAGAGACACCCCTGCAACACTCAAGTAGGCCATAATACAAACTGGAATCCAACAGAAAAAGTCAGTCAGCAGCAGTCTAGAAATTCTCTTTTGCATTTCTTTATTTGTATCTTTTTTGGTTGATGTAGAAATACTCATGCCAGAGGCTTTCTTATATGCAAGTACGTAGATGACAACCATGTAGATGAAGAGTATGAAGTTGAGTGTGATGAGAAAAGTGGAATATTCCCAAGCACTTCCACTCGTAGAAGCATAGAAACGTGGCATGCAAACACTTGTCTGAGAATAAAACCCAAACTCTGCTTTCATTTCATTGTATCTGAACTTGTATGAAATGGTTTCCTTGACTTTGAACCAAGATTGAAGTGTGGAATTTGTGCCAGAAACTTGATTGACTATGGTGATGAGATGGTGCTTGGAAACTGTGTCAGTTTTTAGGAGATGGTTAGGAAACCAGACTTCAGACACAAAATAACCAGATTTTAATTGAATCCATGGAAGCAAAGCAAAAAGTAAAGAAAACAACCAACATAAAACTCCAACGAGAACAATCCATCTGAATTTCGTGGTACGGGTCAGGAATGGTTTGTAGATTGAGACCAGTCGGAAGGTGGACATGGATGCCATGATGAAAGCAGATGCTTCTGATGATAAAAGTGCAAATGTGCCAAGTATCGAACAAAGATTGCTTGATCTCCATTCTTTATCAACAAAACAATAAATACCAGAATAATTCACACCTTTGCCAACAATTCCCAACAAATACACGCCCATCAAAAAATCGAAAATTGCAAGGTTGAAAATAAAGAAGTTGTTGGCTCGTTTGACAAATTTGGCGTTTGGATTGGCAGTGGATTTGTTTTTACAGTGAAAAAACATTTCTCTCCCTGTCAAAAAATTTGTCGCAAGATTTCCCATTAACGCCAAAAAACCCATGATCCAGAACAATGAGCGAAGAAAAGAATTGGCGATCATTTCATATCTATCTGAAAATAGGGTCTTGCATTCGTCTGAACCTTTATCGCAGTCTTTTATACCATTTTGAACAAATTTATTATCAATTGATATTGGTTTACCACTTTCGCAGTAAAACCTTTTCTCTCCGCACCGTTGACGGCTTTCATCTTCACCTTGGTAACAGTCTTTAATTCCATCACAAACAAATTCTTTGCTGATGGAAATGGCGTCTCCAGCTGCTGTGCAGTTGAATCGTTTGTTCAGACAATCGGTGCTTGTCTCGTCAGAATGATCGTCACAATCAAATACGCCGTCACAATAGGAGCGCATGTCGATGCTGATCATTTCTTTACTTTTGCATGGAAACCTCATCGAACAGTTTTCTTCCACTTCCCTACTGCATATGTCTGAACCAAGGATGACCCTGTTAATATATCCATCACATACGCGGTTTCCTCTGAACGAACTACAACTCGTCTTCCCACACTCATCATCACAAAATGATGGTCGAGGATCACATTGTGACCAGCATTCGTCTTCCATCTTGCTGCACTCTGGTCTGTTGTCGCATCGTGTGGCGAGTACAGTGATGAGATCGTAGGTCTTTGTGGCATGTACGGCCCGACACTGCATGAAACCACTGGATCGCTGCTCTTGGCGACAAAACCTTTGGTTGACTTGGTTTTTGCATTCAACTGAAAAATTGCACAGAACCTTGTCCATGGCCACACATTCAGTGGAACTGTTGCAATGCATATGGCATGGGGAACATCTTGACCCCTCATCACCAACAAGTATTTGCGCAACTGTTTCATTGGAACACAAAAGTTCATCAGAACCATCAAAACAGTCGATATTTCGGTCACAAACCTGTTTCGCTGAAATAATGAGTTTTTCGTCCAAGCATAAAAAGCATCGGAACTCGCCATCGACGAAACATATATCTGAACCATCTGCGCACTGAGACGTCAAATCGTAAAGATTTTTTTGCGGCAAAACACAGGTGCTTTTTCTTGACTTTCCTGAACATCTGAAACCAAAGTTTAGCTGTTGTTCGTCACTCCCATCGTCACACTGCACTTTTGTGTCGCAATAATGATCATTGTCGATGACGTGTCCGTTCTCACATTGAAAGATATTTTCCAGATATTTTCGGCACAGAGATGAAATGCAGATCCATTTAGTTGACAAGTTTAGATGATGGAAGAATGGGTTGTTCATGTGGCAAGTTGTGGTGTTTTTATTTGAATTTTGCAGAAAAAACATTTTACTTTCATTTGTTGAACATCGATTAATTATAACCTCACAATTTTCGCGCTGAACTTTGATTGCTTTGCACGGTTCGTCACTGTGGCTTTTGTTGCAATCATCTCTTGCGTCACCGATCCAAATGTTGGGAATGCACTTTCCACATGAGGTGGAATTGTTATTACATAACATGCAACCACATTTATGACCATGGGTTGCACAACATATAAACTCGTCATATCCACCTGTCATGTCTACTTTTCCATCATTTACTTTCGACCTTTCAACGCACTCATGACTTCTGCAATAAAGTTTTGTGCTTAAACAAAACTTTTCATCCGATCCATCACCACAGTGGTTGTAACCATCGCATACCCACGACTGTTTTATGCATCCACCCCAACCCCATGTACAGCCATCATCAGATTGGTAACAATCACATTCGAACTTGTTCGAAGGACAATCGCACATTTCCTCGTCACTGTTGTCACCACACGAGTTGTAACCATCGCATACATCCGATTGTTGTATGCATCCGTCAGTGGCGTATCTGTGCAAAATGGCGGCCATGGCAAAGTTTAGATGGGCGCTCTTTTTAAAAATTTAAATATTAGATATAGGCACAATTTTGACAAAAGACAAACCATGAAGCAAATAAATGTTTTGAAACAGATAATGTTTTTGACGTTTCAGCAAATGTAATCATAAATTAGCCATAAAGGCCATAAGGCACTTATTTACTATTTACTTTTACTATAAAGAATATGCAAACATTAAAATAACAGCATTACCATATAATTCATGAACTGTATTGGCTGACCAAATTGCAAATCTTGCAAAACAATCACACAATATGTTGTATTTGCAACTGCCAACAATAATTTCTTTTGAAGTGAATCACATTTTATTTGGATGGTACGATAAAATTAAAATTAAGTGTGGAAGAGCAACACCACGTTTGAACGTGCGACAGCCAAACCACTTGACATATGAAGCTAGGTCTAAACAAAATGAACAAACCTCTTCGTTCATGAGTTAATATTTGCTCAACTGGTTCGGTAACTAAACTGGCTGGCCGGTTAGCTTTTTCGGTAAAGAGAGCAAGCTGTTGTATCGTGTTCGCATGCCAACGCTTCACTTCACCATGCTTCGTCTGTAGTGATTCATGTGTCAGGGTTGTGCGCCTAGGAGGGAAACCCCCATACCCAAGAAGAAGGTAATGATACTAACAACTGATGTTTGGAGAACTACCTAAGGTTCTCTTCCCCTAGTCTCTCAACCAGGGGCAGAGCCAGGTTGGGGCGATTACCCCCCCTGAAACCTAAGAAAGTAAGTTTATTGACCATGATTTTGTACAATTCGGAAAACAGCATTCGCGATATAAGGCCATTTTGTCGTCCATTGTTTTGTCACAGCAGTGTTGTGAAGCATACTTCATCTCTCTTACAGTAGTGAACCCGTAATGAGACTTAACTACCAAATATTAGTGAAATCGCCCCCGCTACCCTTACTGGCTTTGGATCCGCACCTGCTCTCAACTGTGACATTTTGTTTAGCTTAGAGCAGTGGTTCCCAAACTTTTTCTGATCGCGTACCATTTGTGGGTCCCGTACTGTCAACACGTACCACCTTGTTCCAGGAAAACTCAGTGTGCCAAATACAATTCTTTCGCAAAACCAGAATTGACACAAATGCAACATGAAGAAAATGGCTGTGAGAAAGTATTACGGCCATTTTTAGAAACCAACAACTAAAGGGTAGGTTACACAAAAATTCAGGAATTTATTAACAGAATTCGACAGGTAAAATAGCTGTGAATGTATTTTTTGTGAAGAAAAACATAGAGTAGGTCTATTCGTGTACCACCTTGAAGGCCTTCGCGTACCACTACTGTTAGGCGTACCACAGTTTGGGAATCACTGGCTTAGGGGCTCTTAAACTTCTTCAGGCGTGCCCCGTTTCACGTTAGAGGCTTGGGGAACAATACTAGTTTACACCCACTATAGCGTTAGTCATTTTAGTCATTGATACTCGCGACTCACCTAACTCAACAGCAAATATAAAAAAACAGAACAGCAATTCATTTGTCATTACCCTGCATTTCAACAATATGTCGCTGTTAACCTTTCACACCCTCCAGTTTAAGAATCCAGTGTTACGGTCATAGGCGTACGGGAAGGCATTTTACTGGGGGGCGGAAAATATTTGCCCTGACAATAACAATCTGCCCTAAAACTAAACAATTTGCCCTGAAACTAACTTTTTTAGTTTAATCCGAATGGGGCCTGAAACCTCTTGTAAATCTGTTCTATACAGTTGAATTCGTTTATAACGGCTTCGTCTGTAACGTCAATTCGCTTATAACGTTACATTTTGTTCGGTCCCGATGGCATCTTTCACATGCATTTCAATTCGCTTGTAACGTCAATTCGGCAATAACGTTCTTTATTCATCTCCTAGAGATGAATAAAGATTCATCTCCTCAATCACCTAGAGGTGCCGTTATAGGCAAATTCTGAAGTTACCTTGCTTGTTAACACAAGGGGATGAAGTTCCTTGCGTGTTGTGTTCTACAAGAAACTTTACGGTAATTGCCTTTACTGATGCAAATATGTACTCGACTTCGACAAAAAAATTTAGTTAATATCTGAACAAGTTCAGATTGTCCGAATGGGGCCTGAAACCTCTGCCAAATCTGTTTTATAGTTACCCTGCTTGTTAATTGTTTGGACAAAGAATTGATAGCCTATAAAACACTTTCCAAGTACTTTCTAGTAGCACTGTCATTTTTACCACTGGTCCATATTCAGTGATGGGTTTAGGGTTGGGGGGGTCCGAGGCAAGACAAAAAAGGGGCCCCCTGATGACATCATCATACTCAGCCAACCGTGATAATCACTTTTGATTTGCCTAAGATACCACCACCCAAGGGTATGTTCCTGAGACTACGGCATAACTGAAATAGCAGGAGAAGATGTAAAAGGGTGTTCATGATACAAAACTTTGAAAACACAGAAAGTTGGGAAGACAAGCCTGGCAACACATAAACGTTAGGCAATAGCAAGTTGGCATCGCCCCCACTTCTTTAGTTTCGCGTAAAAAATTGTAGAATATCGGTTAAAATTTCCTCCACAAAGTTCTGAAAAGACCCTATAAAATAAAAGCAAATAGGCCTACTTGTACCAAATGATAACTTTTTATACCAAATGGCTTTTAATGGCTTTTTAAGCCATTTGGCTTGGGGGCCCTTTTGGAAGCAAGGTGCTTACACATTACAGTTGCTGTTGGGGGCCCCTTTGGAAGCAGAGAACTTACACATTACAGTTCCTTTAAGGCTACTTCAACGACGTTTAACAGCAGAGTACTTATACATTTCAGTGGGTGTTGGTGGCCCCTTTGAAAGCAGATTACCTTCAAATTGCAGTTGCTGCTGGCGTCCCTTTGAAAGCAAATACCTGCACATTACAGTTTCTGTAGGGGCCCTTTGAAAGCAGAGTACTTACACATAGCAGTTTCTTTTAGGGGCCCCGTCAATGAAGTTTGAAAGCAGAGTACTTACACATTTCAGTTGCTGTCGGGGGCCCCTTTGAAAGCAAATTACCTTCAAATTGCAGTTGCTGTCGGGGCCCTTTCAAAGCAAAATACCTACACATTACACTTTCTGTAGAGAGGCTCTTTGAAAGCAGAGTACTTCCTTATGGTCTGCTTTGTAGTACATTATATGAGTGAATAATAAGTTTTTCATCAAAAACAAGGAAAATTTACACGCGTATAACCTCAAGGGGGGCCTGAGGCAAGAGCCTCGCTCGCCTCTCCTTAAAAACACCACCGTCCATATTACACAAACCACCACCAGGGTTGGTCCAATTTACACGCTGCATTCACAAAACTAATTTCAAAATCTTCCTACCTCAGCCAGGCAGCTAAAATTTGATGTTAAGACCAATACTGCAACATATAACTGAAGAGTTCTAAAAAAGCACGAAATAACTGGCAGTAAAACTCCTGTCAACCATAAAAATCTATCATCTTAACACCCTGCACCTGTAACCAGCGCAAACCCGAAAACGAACAAAAAAGAGTTACCTAATTTTTACATCAAGATGTTAACCTACCGACAACCGATTGTTCGATTTTTACAGAAATCTAGGACTTGGTCAAGATCAAAGTCGTATATAACCAATCAGGACTTTGGTCCAGATTACACACTACACTAGCCCACTTTACAAGGATCACCCCCAAGTGAATATACACTGTATTGAACATTTTTTCACCGTTCAGGAGTTTTGAGCAACTTGCGCTTGCCCTGAAAAACAGAGTTTGCCTTGAATATATTTTTTACCAATCAGGATTTTTGAGTAACTTGTGCTTGCCCTGAAAAACAGAGTTTGCCCTGAAATTTTTTACAGTATTGAATATACTTTCAACATTCAGGATTTTGAGGACCTTGCGCTTGCCCTGAAACACAGGGTGTGCCCTGAATTCACTGTATTGAAAATATATTTTTTATCAATCAGAAGTTTTGAGCAACTTGCGCTTGCCCTGAAAAACAGAGTGTGCCCTGAATTCACTGTATTGAATATGCTTTTTAACATCCAGAATTTTTGAGCAATTTTGCTTTTGCCCAGAAAACAGAGTTTGCCCTGAATGTTTTTACTGTATTGAATATATTTTTTACATTCAGGATTTTGAGCAACTCGCGCTTGCCCTGAAAACGGCATCTAAGCTGTTACCAGGAATAACTACCATTGTTGTTGTATCTACGCAGATGAATTAGCGTTGAACTTCCTGGTGCCGTGAATGTTTGTAAAACACCACGATCCTCTCTAGATACGCCACGACATTGCACGACGCTCTTGCACGTGTAAATTGACCTGCTGCAACTCTGTTACGTGATCATCGCGGATCTTTCCTTGCAACTGTTTTCTGCGAAGCCTTGAATGAACTATAGTACAAATACACCGTACTACGGTTGCTGCATTGAGTGTGGGTTGTGTGCTTTCGCAAGTCATAGCAGCCACGGAAGACTTATCCTATTGAATTTCGAACTTTACACCTTCTTAACATAATTTTGCAAACATTTATTGTTACGAACACTCAAGGATTAGCCTACTGCTACCGTATTTATCGGATACTAGCGGCCACAGAAGAAGTTACGTAAAGTCGGAGTGGGTGGCAGCAGTTTCAAGTAATTCCTAAATCTGTGGGAGCAAACAGTTATTTGCATAGCAGTCAGATTCTCACAGCCACCGACTTAAACTCGTCACAATCACATTCAGGCCCGTCGCCAGGATTTAGCTGCAGGGGGGGCCAAAAACCAGAAGGAGGGGCCAAAAACCAGAAGGGGGGGCCAAAAGCCAGAAGGGGGGGCAACATTTTTAAAATACAGTATTGGATGTATGCAGCAACCGGTGGGCCAAACGTGAAATGGGGGGTCACCGATTTCAAATGGGGCGTCCGGGCACAACTTGCCCCCCTGCTGGCGACGGCCCTGACCACATTCGAGCTAATATCTTCTTGTCTGAAACGGAGCAGCACGCACGGCTGATTAAGTCTTTCGTATATTGTGAGGACGAAATCTTGTAGATACGGAAAGCAAGAGTTCTTGTTCTCTGACAATGTCTGACCATTGTATCGTGTGCCAGTACCACAGTTTTGCGACAATACCACAATTGTGCGACCATACTACAGTTTTGTCACAATGCTTCGTTCTGGACGTAACACGTCCGAATTATTACAATAGATATTGCAAGGCTCTGTGTTGATGCAGCTGTGCAGTTAGGTTGTTTGTATGGAGAGCAAAATAGAGATTGAAGAAATTGCGAGTCACAAAGTTTTATTTTTGCCAAACAATTTTTGCGCTTCGACAAAGTGGCGCCCATGGAACGAGCCATGCCTGCCATCAGAACCATTGGCGGATCCAGACCAGGCGTTTGGAGGAGGCAGTCAAATTGAGGGGCGCCAAAAATGTCTTCACTTGCTTAAATACCAAAGGTTGTCTGCGACAATCGTTGTGCGTCACACAAAAGAGGTTATCTTTTGTAGGTCAAAATGTGGCTATTTTTGTTGGGCGAACTATGCTATTTTTCAGGGAATAACCACAGTTTGAAAGCGTTTTATATAATTAATTCAGAAAACGTTTGAAACGGGTCCCAAACAATGAGCCTCGTTTTTCACAAGCTACACAGATCTCGTATATCTACAAACTTTATTTAAAAGGTATAAACGCATGCTGCGCCCAAGCGTTTACCACTGTTTTGGCTATTCCTAGCGAAATCAGTGAAGAACAGAACAGTGTCTGCAACGCATTCCCGACCTGGTTAGAAACAGAACGGTTCTTCTTAGACTTGGAGGTGACAACTCATGTCCCATGATAGGACTCAAATAAAAAGCTAAAAGACGATCATGTTTCCAAGCCAAGCTTGTGCATTTACATGTACATGAAAGACTTATTTATTGCTGAAGCGACAATTCAAAAACAACGCGGAAATGAAAGGCATTTGCCAGGACACTATTTTAGGTACCTGTGTTGACTATCGTAAGAAATGATCTTATAATCGCGTGATAGATTTACACTGGGCCTTAAAAAAAGCATTTTTCCCTAAAATACATTTAACGCCACTTATAAAGGTAGATTTTCAATCAAGTCTTTAAATACCGTTTAACATTTTTTGACACTGGATTGCTGATGTGAAGAAAAAAACATCCATCCCACTAGACCAGGTTATTTAAAAAAGTTGTGACACTTCAACAGAAGTGGAAGTAAGTGGGCTGAGCCCCCCAAATTCACAATCAATACCTCCAAATTCAAGCTCTAGTCTCCCCATGAAATCATTTTTCAATTCATTATATACTATTACGAAACCCCAGAAGAAGCTCAAAGCCACCCCCAATCCTCTTGATCTGGCGATGGATCTGCTTCTACCCAGCCAGGCCAGAAAACACAGAGGAGAATCAGCCTATCACCAATTTAAAACCACGAACCTTCGCCAACACCACGGTCACCGGTAAAAAAGTTAAAGATTCACCAGAAGATTGCTTTTTTGCTCAAATTTATATGATTCAAGCGGAATGATCTAACAACCACTAAGCAAAGCATTTTTCAGTCGGTTGCTGATTTCGCTGACCATGCCAAATTTGTCTTTTCATGTCCAGCGTCAGTTGTCTACGGGTTTGCAATTGCAACAAAAGGTTCAAAACCGCACAGCCATCACTAACTGTTGCCTGACGCGTCGCCAGGTGGGGGTAAAAGGCGCCGTCATTCCACCAATTTTGGACTGCACATATTCAAGTGCTGAGCAAAAATTGTTATGACCACGTAAAACCAATTATTCAATCCACTAAGCTGTAGATAGCTAGTATTTTGCCAAAGTTTCTACGTCAAAGCTGTAGGCGTATGAAGTGGGGGGATATTCGTACAAGATTAAAAAAATTCAGGAAAAACTTCCCGATATTTTTGGGCAAGTTTCTGAAACAGAACCATCGTCCTGCAAAATTCTCCTATTCGTTTTTCCTGAAAGTGGCGCAAAAATTCGGGCGAATTGAAATTTTACCCCGCCTAAAGCTCAAAGTTCCCGTATGCCTCTGGTAAGAGCTGTGTACCATGATTTGATGAGGGGCGTCGCTGCGCACAGTAGTCAGGGGCGTAACGACGAGGGGCAAGGAGCACAGTTCCCCGGGCTCCGAATCACTATGAGGGCGCCGAATGACTGCGGGCGCCGAAAAGTCCTAACAATGTCACAAGAACTTCAGTGCAGCACATTTGCTTCCGAAAGAACTCAGGTTCGAACGTAGGGGCGCCAAACTTGCTTCTTGCCCCGGGCGCCATCTAACTTCGTTGCGCCCCTAACAGTAATTCAATACTCCTCTGCGTTGTCCATGTATATGAAGTGAGATGTTACACAATTGCATAGTTTCGTAGGTCATAATTGTTTGAGCTAATCGAGCACGTTTAATGCATTTTTGTCACACAGCGGCAAATTGTTTGCTAACGTAAACATCTGTAGCTTTTTACAGGCTGAATTGTGGTTCAATCAGCAGGGGCGCAATGAAGGGGCAAGGGAGCGCATTTACCTGGGCACCAAATCACTCTGGGGGCGCTGAAATACTGCCGGGGCGCCGAATAATTGGGGGGCGCCAAAAAATCCCAACAATGTCACACATACATTCTTCAATCAGTACATTTGCTTCCGGAAGACCTCAGGTTCGAAAATGGGGGCGCCAAACTTGCATCTTTCCCCGGGCGCCATCTAACTTCGTTACGCCCCTGTCAATTTGGAGATTAGTTCCGACAAGAAATCCATCCACTCACTTTTATGTTGCAAAACTACGATGCAGACAAACTGTGGACTCACGAACTGCACTGGCAACAGCCCTGAAACTGGTTTTTCGTTTTCATTTTGGATTCTTGTAAAATATTGAGTCAGTAATAAGTTTTCCACATTGCATTCCTATTTTTACTGCTACCTTTCCTTTTCCTTTCAGGGCGGTGATCAGGCATTAAAGAACAAACTTGTAAAAAACAGACCATTTTCATACAGCACAGCAGCAAGTCGAGAACTGCAAACGCGACTGCGTTTGTGAAGGCTGGGCAGTTCTCACGCGGCAAAGAAAAAACGAAACAATGTAACTATTACGATACAATAGCATCGTTCACGCTATGGGATAAGAGGTTGAGTAAAGTCCGGCACGTTAACCCTGACGTTTAACTAAGCGAAAAACATTGTTTATTTTAGAGTATTTTAAATCTGCTTCTACTTCCATGGGCACCAAAAAGGGGCGCATTTATGACAAAGTGGCGCCATTCAAGGGGGCGCCACAGAGGTTTGGTGGGAAGTTGCCCCAAACTGCCCCCCCCCTGGATCCTCCACTGATCAGAACCGTCGCCAGAAAGTCTTCAATAGGGGGCTTGAACGTTTGTGAGGGGGGCTTGAACGCAAAAACTCTACTTATTTATAGTGTTACATATTTCAATTTGGGGGGCTTGGAGCTTTGTTTGGGGGGCTAAGCCCACCAAAGCCCCCCGTAGCGATGGGACTGCCTGCCATATCCTAGATATCCCACTGGCATCCATACCTCCTCACGGCACAACCATCATCAGACTGATAACAATCACATTCGGACGTGTTCGAAGGACAATCGCACATTTCCTCGTCACTGTTGTCAAGGCAGTCCTTCAAACCATCGCATACAAACGATGACTTGTATGATGGCCCATTGCACGTTGGTGAAGGTTTGAAATCTGAGAAAATGACTTTTTTTCAAAATATTGACAAAAACACACAAATGAGTTATGTGAAAATTGTTGGTCGGTTAAAATAAAACGTAAAAGAGCGAAAAACTCCAAGAACGTTATGAATTCCACCACACTGATGGCTTATCGCACGTTGGTGAAGTTTTGAAATCTGAGAAAAGAAATGTTTTAAAAAATATTCCTAAAATAGACACTTTGTGTGGGTAAATGCCTCACTGAAGGATGATGATGATATTCAGAGACAAGTGAAATCACTGTACTGTGCAGCAAACAAACTCAGAGGCACTTTTGATCAGTACTCTCCTGTAGAAAAAAAAACACTCTATTTCGTGCCTGTTGCATGTCAATGTATGCTTGCCACTTGCGGAGTAAATATACACAGACTGTATGAAGCGCTTATGTGCAGTGTATAACAATGCCTACCGAATCCTGCATTATATACCCAGAAATGTAAGTGTTCGCCCACACCAGGTTAGCCATTGTGTCAGAACCTTTGATGCCTTGCTGAGAAACAATTTGAATCGATACTTTATAGTTTATACGATGCGGATCTTCCTCTAACTTCTTTATCTGATCGCTTCAAATGTCTGATGCTTTTTACAAATCTTCATTTTTCCTCAATTATTCAAAGCCCCTGTATGATGGCGACCAACTGCAGTAGTTGTTGGTGTATGATTTCGGTGTTCGCGTCTCATCAGTATTGCTTTTGTGCAGTAAAAAAATAATGCTGTGTGCAGCGTGTACAGACCAAGCATACAGAAATTAAGAAATATAACTGGTAAAACGATAATTGCCTAATTCTGCTTTAAAATTCAGAAAATTAATTGGTTGTCGATCTCATGATAAATGCGTTGCAAAGCATGTTAAGCCTTGATCGGAACAGTTTGCATTCCTCTGTGCGCCAATGTGCACTCCCATTTGACTTATCTTTCACGTTTTTCTTTTTCTCTGTGACCTGTTTACCTCAAAATATTTGATGTTAGAATGCCTTCATTTCTCTGACACCACTGGATCACTACATTATGATGGGTGAATGATGCCACGGTTGGAGCGCTGTTAGTGTTTTGTTCCAATCACTGTTGGTCGTGTGCAAACACCGATTCTGTAATGCATTATGGCTAACCATTTTTGAGCTCTTGTGTTGCATGATTGCGTCTGTGATATGGAACACGAGTCTGTAATAAATTCTATTACTATTATAAAACAAGTTATGTAAAGTTTGTTGTTTCAAATTAAATGCAAAAGAGCGAAGAATTCCAAGCAAAATAAAAATAACAAACTTTTCGTTTTTCATGCGTCAGCCATACATTACCATTCATAATATTTCGGGAGAGTCAAAAACTGAGCATGCTGCTTTCTGAAAATATCTTTGTTGATTTCAAAAGAAAGTCCTAGGTAAAATTTTTGAGTTAAATATAGACCTTGCAATTAACACTAGTAAGCGAACGAGATGGGTGGGGGTCAAATGCAGAATGAAACAAATATGTTCGCACGAACATTAGTTCAAAAATAGTGAGACATCAGGTTTAAAACTATTTCAGTTTGCAAACCATCGATAATTTTTTTCGAAATAAATCACAGCAAATCCGTCAAATCTTACACAATACAGAACCACTTTCTACTGAAACCTTGGTTTATACTTCCAGTATCAAAGATCGGTGCAGTCGCAAGTTTATAATAGAAATCGTTTTCCTCCTTAACTCCCTGCCTCCATGAACAATAACTTTCAGTGCATATTTCATTCTTCATAAACGCAATTTTGCCCACGGAAAATTAGGAAAAAACATCTTTTTCATCTCGTTTTAAAATACCTTGCGACAACAAATCATTCATATCACTCCTGGTTTTCTGCTGGGGAAGGTCTGAGGGCCAGCAGCATGGGCGTCCACAGGGGGGGAAACGGGCATTTGCTCCCCCTTGGAAATTGGGACTAAGAACCAAAAATGTATAGAAAACCTGAAGTTAGCAGCTAAGTTCATATTATTTCATTTAATTTTTGCAATGACAGTTTGCTTGCCGGTGTCAAGCGAAATTTCTGACTTGCGAAATTTCTGATTTCAAGCTAAGTGCTCTTGCTCGGAGCAATACTCTACACACCAAACACGCTGAGAAAACTGATGATTAGAGCTTAGGGTTTGGTGTTTAGGTAAGTGTGTCGTGTTAGGGTTTATGTTAGGTTAGAAAAAGAAAAATAATTGAAGTCTAAGACTAAGTCCAATATTTTTAGTAGTGGTAGTTATTCCCGTACTGTAGCTTATTGTGGGTATCTGACATCTAACCAAAAAGCTTAATTTTACGCAACACACATCAAAAAAATAATTGCCAAACTTAATTCCTTTACTCAGAGAAGCAAAATAACTGACAAACAATAACAGGTCAGAAATTTCGCAGAGGTCAGAAATTTCGTTTGACACCGATATGATACTGACACTGCACAACAGCACAAGAACCAGTTTCACTGGTCTGGGGTCATGCAACTGTGACATTGCAGTTCGCTCATTCCTGCTCCTTTGCCTGCAGGTTGCGAAACTTGCTAGCGGATTGTTGTACTGTTGGTCTTTATTGCGTAACAATAACACGGCAATAAATCTCGAACGTTCACTTCCAAGCTACGGTAGTAGACGTTTCTCCATGTATGTCCAGGGCTCCCACTGCGGGTTTTTTCCACCCAGACATGCTTTTTAGTCAACCTCTGTGTCTAGGTTAAATATGAAAAATCGTGTTAAATCTGTTTTTTTTGAAGTGATAAATTTATCAGCAACTTCAATGTGTTCAAATAATATAAAGGTAACTTTAGATTACAGTGTTTGCGTGCGCACATCATGTGATAAAGTACTGTTGCAACCTCTCCGTTGGCGTTGCGTTGAAGGTGTTCTTCACACACATCCACACGATACAGGACGCGCGATACAGGACGCACTTCTTCACGCACAACCACGCGATATAGGACGCACTCACCTCTTCTCGCCCCGGTCCTGGTCACAGCACCATTTTGTTGCGATCGGAAATCCCGAGCGGCATGTGCGCAAACCTTCGCACTGTGGTAGCAAGTAACAATAGAGATCACATGCCATGATCACTCTATTATTGCTTGTTCGCGCCACATATATATGGGTGTTGTTCTTCACGCACATCCCGTTCGTGGTGAATCACACATCCAACGCAACGCCAACGGAGAGGTTGCAACAGTACGTATATTGGATGAAGCAGAACGTGTACAACCCATTTCATATCCTCGTAGAAGATCATGCATTGTCGGAGTTATATATATAATGTTATTGTCTCTAATGCCAATTGAAGAAGCTTATGAAACAAAGGTTATGATCGATTGTTTAAATTTCGATGTTTCCCTATCTATGCAAATTTTTAAAAAATTTCAATTAGACGAAAAAAGCATTGGAATTATATATTTGTGGGATTTTAGATCCCACTGCAGCTCAATATTGCACAAAATTTCCTAGTTTAATAACAAAAGTACTCCTACAATTAGTGAGAAATATCATCAACCGAGTTTGTCACCGGAGTTATGGAAAACGTCTTGAGCCACAAAAACGTCGTCCAAATGTTAATGTTTGCGCTGCAGAAAAAAATTTGGAAGACAAACTATAAATAAATTAGTATTCGATTATCGTGTCAATTCAAATATGCACACTCATACGTTTTTCTTCGTAACACGAGCTTTCTGGGTTTGTATTGTACGAATATGTTTTTTGGGTGAGCAATCTGTGTTTGTTTGAAATCACTGGTTGGGAGCACTACACGTGACTGTTAACACAAACATAAACATCTAGGCAGGTAATGCAGCGTGACAGTGACACTGCTGATAGCGGTAAGTCACGTATAGTTTAATTTATACTGTGTGAAAAGAAGCATAAGTAAATCTGTAGCAGGGCTTCCACAAGTTGGTGAATCCATTAGTGGTGTGAGACTGTCATCAACCTGCCCGAATGAATAGCTTGGTCAAAGGACTCTAATGCAGGCTCTCTTTCCACGCAGTATAAAAATACCTGGCTTGTTAGAACACGTCTATGCAGACTTGTGGGAATACCTCTTTATCGTTAAGCTTTAGTTTTGGCTTCTTAGTGAACACTAGTGCAAAGCTTTGTTCGCTTTGGCAAGTTTTTGTAATTCACCTGCTTAATTTTTAAGCCTGCATGGTGTTCTAACCTTAGTAAGGTGTTCGATAGTCTTGTCAACATAGTTCTAAATATCATTGCTTGAAACAGTTTTGCGAGAGTGCCTAACTTTTTTGCTGATGTTGTTCTGGCCGTTGATTATTCTTAAATTATGACTTATTTGTAGAAAGTGCTCGAAAAAATGGGTATAAGCAGTTTATGAAAAAAAAGCATTTCTGATAGCCGAAGTGTAGAAAGCATTTCAGACAAAAGATTGAGAAATTATGGTAATGGTTTATTGTTCTATATGATTCAGCTAATAAGCAGAAGCAATACAAAAAGCCATCGCACACTAGATAGAATTGAGGTTCAACCAGCACAGACTAATGGGGTGGTAGAGTAAAGAGTTTTGTGAATGTTCATTTGCATTGCATCGTCAGCAACCTGAAAAGGATAAGCAAAATTTCGACGTTGCACCCCTGGAAAAATTTCTGCGGACGCACATGGACAGCAGCCCTACAAGAACTCAAGATACCTCACGGTACACAGCAATCCCTGATACTTCCGATGGCTCCACACCAAGACCACGCCAAGCAAGGTCGGAGATGTTGTAATGGCAATAGGACCATTACAAGGTTCGGCGCGGTAGTCACCACAGATAAATACCTGAGCTAGCTGAGAAGTATAAAATCCCGCGCATCCCAATACAGCATAGAGTGATCATGGCATGTGATCTCTATTGCTGTCGATTCGGACGCTTTCCCCGTGAAGCGCTTATCGCTACTCCTAAAATGTAGTCATTCCAAGCTAGTCTTTGGTCAACTTCTGGGCCGCTTCCCCGTCGGTGCACCCAGGGCCGGATTAAGGGGGGGCAACGGGGTCAATTGCCCCGGGCTCCTCGCCGGAAGGGGGCCGCCCGTGATGATATTTATTTGTTTCATATAAAATACTCGTTTGATAAATTTTCGTGATTCAGAAGTAATACAAGAATAAAACTCAACCATTATCTTCCTATGTTGCGTTAAGTTTCAGGGGCCGCCAACAGCAACTGATTTCTCTACAAGTTTGACTGTCTGCCAGTTTTAGTAGTCGCTACTGAATAGCCTATAAGTATTTTCGGTTTTGTTCAAGGCAAGTATATTTGATTTCGCTAGTACCTTTTTCCTAGTAACCATTCTTCTGGCATGGATATGACTCTCTACTCTTGCATCACGCCTATTGCACAAATGTCACGAAAACGTTACTACTTGCGTGCTAAAGCTAGTGGTTGCTGACTGTTGTTTAGTGTCAATCAATGTTGTCACTGGTGTCAGTCTCGTTGACACCAGATTGATGCCTTTTTCAACACCACATAACATCAAATTTTTACGCTACAGTTTCAAAGAAGCTAAATGCTTCTTTTAACAAACCTAACAAACAGCGATTACCCTCGTTCAATCCGAAACAGAGGGAAATATCGCCATTCAAAGGCGCAGCCAGGGGGGGTGCTGAAGGGGCTCAAGCACCCCCCTTAGCGATCAGAATATTGATGTTTATTTCTTAGTTTTTCACCAACATTGTACTGTAAGTCGAGATCAGGTGCATGGCAAAATGTTCTTTGGCAGTACCACAGGCGTAGCAACACATTCGTTATCAAACCAAGTGGTTATGAATTTTCGAGATTTGAGAAATATTGAAGCAGCTTTCTTCATTCCTGCGTGTTTTGCGCTACCATATATAACAAGAGCTGGGTGCTGTCATGCTCTGCCAGTGTGGAAACAAGCATGACA